>SXGR01114793.1_pt1 | contig 40088 bp, 29 predicted proteins | sample 3174711 | NCBI WGS metagenome assembly SXGR01 (sample SAMN11356860, study PRJNA531348) | freshwater metagenome | isolation source: freshwater sample F1-60 | place: China: Fuxian Lake, Yuxi | collected 2017-12-25
ATAGTCGACGCGCTTTCCGAGCAGGGTCTCGCGGAACCGGCCTTGCTTGCCCTTGCTCATGTCGGTGATCGACTTCAAGGGGCGGTTGCTCGAGCCAAGCACCGGTCGGCGGCAGCGACCATTGTCGAACAGCGCGTCGACTATTCGGCACGATCCGTCATCGTGGTTGGCCCCGAACTGAAGCTCTGGCAGTGCGGACTCCCGAAGAAGATCGCACTCGAACTCTTCCAGCCCTTCATCATCCGCAAGTTGAAGGAGCAGGGACTGGCGGACACCATCAAGAGCGCGAAGCGCATGCTCGAGCGGCGCGACAGCCAGGTGTGGGACATCCTCGATCAGGTCACGCGGAATCACCCCGTGCTCCTCAACCGCGCTCCCACGCTCCACCGCATGGGCATCCAGGCCTTCGAGCCGGTGCTCGTGGAAGGCAATGCCATCAAGGTGCATCCTCTCGTCTGCACCGCCTACAACGCGGACTTCGACGGCGATCAGATGGCGGTGCATTTGCCGCTCTCCGTCGAGGCACAGGTGGAGGCGCAGGTGCTCATGATGAGCACGCACAACATCTTCTCCCCCGCGAATGGCAACCCCATCGTGAGTCCATCGCAGGACATCGTGATGGGCGTGTACTTCCTCACCGCTGCCCCGATCGACAAGCCCGCTGCGGGCGAGAAGGTCCCCACCTTCGCCAGCGTGCACGAGATGCTCCTCGCGCATGACCTCGGCAAGATCGGCATCCATGAGTGGGTCGAGGTCCGACTCGAACGCTTCAGCGAAGTGATCCAGGCCGCGGGCGATGCTCCAGTGGCGACCCCCGCGAACCGCAGGCTCCGCACGACGGTCGGTCGCGTGGTGTTCTCGCAGATCCTCTCGGACGGCATGCCCTTCTACAACTGCGCCCTCGGCAAGAAGGGTGCGGCGCGCGTCATCGACGACACCTTCGCGCGACTGGGCAAGGGTGCCACCATCGAACTGCTCGATGCGCTCAAGGAAACGGGGTTCAAGGCGAGCACCACGAGTGGACTCTCCTTCGGCATCACCGACCTCAGCATTCCTGCGGACAAGGAACGGCTCATCGAGGCGAGCCAGCGCAAGGTGGATGTGGCTCGGGCGGCATACGAGGATGGCAATACCACCGACGACGAGCGACGAAACCGCGTGATGGATGCCTGGGCGCAGTGCCGCGATGCGCTGTCGGCCATGGTGCTCGAGTCGCTGAAGAACGACCGTCGCACTTCGTCCGCATCGAGCACGCTCGTCGCGGGCAATGTGCCGGGCAAGCCCTCGGGCGCAGCGAGAAACGCCCGCTACATGAACCCTGTCTACATGTTCATGGACTCGGGCGCGCGAGGCAACAAGACTCAGATGCAGCAGCTCGCAGGCATGCGCGGACAGATGGCGAAGCCGAGCGGCGAGATCATGGAAACGCCGATCAAGTCCAACTTCCGCGAAGGGCTGTCGGTGATCGAGTACTTCTCCTCCACGCACGGCGCCCGCAAGGGACTCTCCGACACGGCTCTCAAGACCGCCGACTCGGGATACCTCACGCGAAAGTTGTGTGATGTGGCCCAGTCGGTCGTGGTGATCGAGCACGACTGCGGTCAGAACAAGGGCATCGCGAAGGAAGCGATCTACAAGGGCGAGGAGATCGATGTTCCGCTGCGTGACATCATCAAGGGTCGAACGAGTTGCGAGAGCATCGTGGATCCGCGAACCGACAAGACCATCGTTGCGAAGAACGAAATCATCACGCTCGAAAAGGCGCGTCAGATCGAGGACATGGGCGTTCGAACGGTGTATGTGCGAAGCCCGCTCACCTGTCTCACCCCCCGCGGCGTGTGCGCCACTTGCTACGGCATGGACATGTCGACGGGGCGCATGGTCGAGGAAGGGCTGGCGGTCGGCATCATTGCGGCTCAGTCCATCGGAGAACCCGGCACGCAGTTGACGATGCGAACCTTCCACACGGGCGGCATCGCCGTCAGTGCCACCACCGAGAATCAGTGGAAAGTCACCCAAGCGGGTCGCGCCGAGTTCGTGGACTGCGGCGATGTCCCAGTCCACGGCGATGCCACGAAACGGATCGCCTTGCGAAAGACGGGTGAAGTACGCGTGCTCGACGCCAAGGGGCGCGAACTCGAGAAGTACAAGGTGCCTTACGGCGCCCAACTTCTTGTCGCGTCAGGAAGCGACGTGAAGAAGGGTCAGGCGGTTCTCGAATGGGATGTGCATGTTGCGCCCATCCTCGCCGAGAAGAGCGGAAAGATCCATTTCCGCGACATCGAAGAGGGCGAGACCGTCCGCATCGAGCGCAAGGCCAACAAGGAAGAAATGGTCGTCATCGAGCACAAGGGTGAAATGCACCCGCGCATCACGATTGAGGATGCGAGCGGCAAGGTGCTCGATCTCCACCATCTCCCGGCCAAGGCCCACATCGAGGTTCGGGACGGGCAGCAGATCGAAGCCGGTCAGCGCATCGCGTTCACCCCCAAGGGTGCAGCCCGCTCGGCGGACATCGTGGGTGGTTTGCCCCGCGTGACGGAGATCTTCGAGGCGCGCATTCCCCGCGACCCTGCGGTGTTGGCGCGAATCTCCGGGCGTGTGGAACTCCTGCCGAACGAGCGTCGTGGCAAGATGACCATCCGCGTGCACGCCGAAGGCGCGAAGGAGGAGTTGGCTGAAGACCACTTCGTCCTGCAAGGCAAGCGCCTGTTGGTGCACTCGGGCGACGCGATCGAGGCTGGCGATCCACTGACGGAAGGTGCACTGACGCCCTCCGAGATCCTTGCCATCAAGGGCGAGGACGAGCTCTATCGCTACATGCTCACCGAAGTGCAGAATGTGTACCGGGCGCAGGGCGTGCCGATCTCCGACAAGCACATCGAAGTCGTCCTGCGACAGATGCTGGCGAAGGTGCGCGTGGTGGATGTCGGCGACAGCGATCTGCTGCCCAACGATGTGGTCGAGCGTTATGTGTTCCGCGAGGTCAATGATCGCCTCGCGCAGTGTCTCCGAGTGGAGGACGGTGGCGGCACCACCCTCGTCAAGGGAACGCTTGTCACCAAGGACGAGGCGAAGCAGGCGAATGCCGAAGCGGAACTCGCGGGCAAGCCGCTGGCGAAGACCCGCAGGCCAAAGCCGGCGCGCGCGCGAACTCTTCTGCTCGGCATCACCAAGGCGTCGCTGCAGTCGGAGAGCTTCCTCTCGGGAGCAAGTTTCCAGGAAACCACCAAGGTTCTCACCGAAGCCGCGCTCAAGGGTGCGGTCGACACGCTCGTCGGTCTGAAGGAGAACGTGCTGCTCGGACACCTCATCCCTGCAGGAACGGGCTTCGATGCCTACACAAGCATGGTGGTCAAGCCGCTCGTCGAAGGTCAGGAGTACGACTACTCCGAGGCCACCGAAATGGCCTCCGCCGCCCGGATGGCGGAGGAACTCGGAGCGGATCGCCGCGGTTCGGCACCCACCATTCAGGAGGCTGCCGTCGCCGTGGAGATGGATGAACTCGTTGCTGAGGATTCGGAGTCTTCGGACGACGAAAGCAGCAGCGACGACGAGTGATCCACCCGCATCGGACCCCCGTGCCATGGCCGAATCACCGCGGCAATCGGCCCAGGCTCCCTGGTACCAGGATGGGCTGCGTTTTTCCTGTACGCAGTGCGGCAACTGCTGCACCGGCGGACCTGGCGCGGTGTGGCATACGGACGCTGAGGCGGCCGCCATGGCCGAGGCGCTTGGGCTGAGCACCGACGAGTTCCTCGAGCGCCACTCCCGCGTGATCGAAGGTCGCCGCTCGTTGAACGAGCACGAAACCGAGCATGGCTTCGACTGCGAGTTTCTCGATCGCACCTCGCAGCCGGGCAAGGCGCTGTGCCGCGTGTATCTCGCTCGCCCGACGCAATGCCGTACCTGGCCCTTCTGGAGCGACAACATCCGAAGCGCACAGGCATGGCGCGCCGCAAAGCAACGGACGCCTTGCCCCGGCATGGACTGCGGAACCTTGATCCCTGTGGAACGCATTCGCATCCTCCGAGGACAGGATGATGCGGACAACGCCACTGCGCCGTGGTGAGGCGCGCTGTGCATCCCCTGATTCCAACCGATCATCCATCGGACGAGTGGATCGACCGATGGGCGATCGCAGCCGCTCGCAGCGATGTGGATGATTGCCTGCGCGCACTCCATGTCCACATCGATGACGTCACGGCTGTGCACCGCCCGATCTGCGTTGCTTCGGGGCGTTGCTGTCGCTTTGGCGAACATGGGCATCTGCTGGCCGTCACGGGACTCGAAGCGCTCTGGATGCTGCAGCGAGCTGGGCGAACGCTGCGCGCGGATGAAGCTGCACGCGCACTCGACCGCGCCGCGTGTGTGTTCCTCGGCGGAAACATGTGCACCGTTCACGATGCGCGACCCACGGGCTGTCGAACCTATCACTGCGACAGCACGGCGCGCCCATGGCAGGAACCGCTCGCAGAGTCGGTGCACACGGCGGTGCGCACACTGCATGAGAGCGTGGGAGTTCCCTACCTGCTCGCCGAGTGGACCTGGTTGCTCCATGCAGTCGAGCAAGCGCGTCTTCGAGGACTTCTTGGCGGAAGGCATGGGGCGTACCATGCCGCCGATGCGGGAGTATGAGCTGCGCAGCGATCTGACTCGCTCGGAAGTCGAGGGCTACAAGTTCCCGCTTGGGATCGAACCGATCTCGCTGCCTGCGCCGCAACAGGGCTACACGCTGGAGTACTGCCCCGGGGAAGACGGCGATCCAGATACCTATGCGTTCCATGTGGTCATCAGTCACGATCGCCTCGGCGATCTCGTTCGTGATGCGTTCGGCTTCCTCCCCGCGGAGGTGGTGCCGATCGTGGAGATTGGTTCGCGCGATGCATACCGAGCGCTCGACATCTATCTCGGCACCGAGCCGATCGGACGCGAACAGTTCCTGCGCGTGTGGGACCACTACGAGCAACTGCTGCTCGAGGACGGATCGATCGGTGCAGGCGCGAATGCGGAGCAGCCATTCGTGGAGGTCTTCCTCGATACCTGGAAGGGGCTGCTGATCAACGTGCCAATCGCCATGCGGCGGCAGGTCGAGTCGTTGCTTTCCCGCCATGGCTTGCGTGAAGTGCTGGAAACATGGCCGCACGACCTCGAGCACTCCGAGGAGCCGCCCTCCCAACTTCGCGAGGTCTTGCAGGTGCTGGACGATCAGAGCCCCGATCTCGATGAGATCCTGCTGCAGCTGCGCGACGCATGGCGGCTTGAACTCGATGTGGATCCCGATGTGAACGTCGACGACAACGGGCGGAAGCTCGGGCTCGTGCTGTGGCATGCCATCGTGCTGGCAACCCGTCAGGACCGCCCCAACAAGGGTGGGTATGTGACGATCTGGGCAACGGCGGGGAGCTTGAGCCAGATGGAACGGCTCGTGAACGACCACTTTGACCAGCACCTGCCGTCGTGGCGTTGTGATGGCTTCTACTCGGTGGACCGCGTTGCCTATGACGATCGCCCCGAGGAACTCGGTGATTTGCCACCGCGCCGAACGGCCGCCGAGGTGCACCAGAGCGGCATCGAGGAGTGGTGAACGCGCGGCGCGTCACGCACCGCCGAGATAGGCGCTCGCGATTCGCGCATCGTGGAGCAGTTCGCTCCCCGCACCGGTGATCGTGGTGCGCCCGTTCTCGACGACGAATGCGCGGCTCGAGAGGCGAAGTGCGGCGCGCGCAGTCTGCTCGACGAGCAGCACCGTCAGCCCCTGCCTGTTCAACTCGCGGATCGCCTCGAAGATGCGCGCGACCAACATCGGCGCGATGCCCATGCTCGGCTCGTCCATCATCAGGAGTCGCGGGCGACCCATGAGCGCTCGTCCGATGGCGAGCATTTGCTGTTCGCCGCCCGAGAGTGTTCCCGCCAGTTGCTTCGCACGCTCCTGCAAGACGGGAAAGAGCGCGTGAACACGGTCCAGATCCGCGACGATCGGCCCCCGCTGCAGGAATGCGCCCATCTCGAGATTCTCGCGCACGGAGAGCCGCGGAAACACGCGGCGTCCCTCGGGGACTTGCGCCAGCCCTCGCGCGACGATCTCGTGGGCAGGGCGGCCGAGGATGCTCTGCCCCTCGAATGCGATGTCGCCCGCATTCGCGCGCACGATGCCGGAGATGGCCATCAGGGTCGAACTCTTTCCTGCGCCGTTGGTGCCGATGAGCGACACGATTTCCCCCTGTCGCACGTCAAGCGAAACACACCGCAGGGCCTGCACCGCACCGTAGCGCACTTCGAGAGCTCTGACTTCGAGCATGGCCTCGCTCACAGTTCGTCCTCCGCGCCGAGGTACGCCTCGATGCAACGGCGATCCGCCTGAATCTCCTGCGGGGTTCCCTCCCCGATCTTTCTCCCATACTGCAGCACGACGATTCGGTCGCTGATGCCCATCACGAGCTTCATGTGGTGTTCGATGAGAATCACCGTGACGCCGCGCTCCCGCACGCGTTGAATGAGCTGCATGAGCGATGTGACCTCCGAGGGGTTCATGCCTGCTGCAGGTTCATCGAGCAGCAGCACGGTGGGATTGCTCGCGAGTGCCCGAGCGATTTCGAGGCGTCGCCGGTGTCCATAGGGCAAGCTGCCGGCGGCTGCATGCGCCCGATCGGCGAGCCCGACGAATGCGAGCAGCTCCATCGCCTCCGCTGTGCTCCTCGACCGCTCGCGCGAAAACGCAGGAAGGCGCAGCACATTGGTCCAGTAGCCGCACCGCAAGCGGCTGTCCATGCCGACGAGGACATTCTCGATCAGGCTGAGATCCGTGAAAAGCCGGATGTTCTGGAAGGTGCGGGCGAGCCCCGCTCGTGCGATCAGATCCGGCGTTCGCCGCAGGCGTTGCCAGAGCGCGAGCACGGTGGCGGCACCAAGCACGCCTCCCACCATCGCCGGGATGATCCCCCAGACGAGCGGCGCAGCACGCGCGGTGGCCCAAGCATCCGCCAGCGCCTTGTGCCACGGGAATGGTTTGTCGAGCAGGTAATTCGCGTCGATTGCCGCCGTCCAGATCTCCTGCGCATTCAGCGCCATGAAGGTGCTGATGGCTCCGAGGATGCCGACCACTGCCGTGCGAACGGCGAGCTTCAGATCGGGACTTCGCCTCACCTCCGCACCACGGAACTTCACGCTGCCCTGCGTGGGCTGGTACACGCCCGTGATCGCGTTGAACAGCGTCGTCGTCCCAGCGCCGTTGGGACCGATCACGGCAAGGATCTCTCCCTGATGCAGGTCAAAGGTGACACCATCCACTGCAGTCAGCCCACCGAAACGCATCGTGATGTCCCGCACTTCGAGCAGACTCATGCGCCAGCCCCCTGCGCGGCGGCACCAGACTGCGACTTCGGAGGGGCGGGCGGCTGAGCGCCCGATTCACCCTCGAGACGAGGCGGCACAAGCCCTTCGGGCTTCACACGCACGACGAGAATCAGCGCGAGCCCGAAGATCAGGAACTTCCAGTTGTTGGGGCTTGCCAAGACATTGGACGATGCCCCCTGCTCGCGCGAGCCGAACAAGTCTGCGAGTTTGACCAGCACGATGGCGTTCATGCCGACCATCACCGCAGCGCCCACGAGCGTGCCGGCGACGCTTCCCATGCCACCCACGATGATGATGCACAGCACCAGGATCGACACTTGGAAGTCGTACGAGTTCGGTTCTCCCGTGGAACTGAGCAGGGCTGCGAACAGTGCGCCTCCGACCGCAGCCACGGCACTGCCCGTGGCAAAGGCGATCATCCGAGTCCGCTTGGGCGGGATGCCCATGCACTGGCTCGCGAGCGCGTCTTCGCGAATGGACAGCCACGCCCTCCCCGTTCGGCTGCGTTCGAGACGACGCACGAACAGCACCGCCACTCCAAGAATCAGCAGCAGCAGGTAGTACCAACTCCGCTCATCCTGCAGTTCGATGGTCCACCCGCCGATCGTCGGTCGCGGCAGCGGATTGATTCCCTGCGTTCCCTTGGTGATCGCCTCAAGATTCTTCAGCACATCGAGCGTGATTTCGCCGAAGCCCATCGTGACGATCGCGAGATAGTCGCCGCTCAACCCCAGGGTCGGCGCACCAATCAGGAATCCCGCGAGCGCGCCAATGAATCCCGAAAGCAGGAGTCCCGACCAGAATCCGACCTGGAATGGATAGATGTCGCAGGTGAGGATGGCGAACGCGTATGCGCCGATGGCCATGAATGCCGCCATGCCGAGATTGAGCATCCCAGTGAAACCCGTGATGATGTTCAGTCCAAGCCCCACGAGCGCGAACACGAAAATCGACTGGAACGCGTCGTAGAAGAGTCCCGTGGCGCCGAAAAACATCGGCAGCGCGGCGGCGACTGCAAAGAAGATCAGGATCGGGTTCATGCGCGGGCGCATCACACCTTCTCCTTCGCGCGCGACCCCAACAGACCACTCGGACGAAAGATGAGGATCAACACCAGGATCCCGAAGACGATCGTGTTCGTCCAGCGCGTCTCGAGGTATCCATCGCTCATCGCACGCACGAGTCCGATGACGAGCGCACCGGCAACCGCACCTGGCATGCTGCCGATGCCTCCGAGCACGGCGGCAGTGAACGCATCCATCCCCGCGCGGTATCCCATCTGGAACGAGATCGTGTTGTTGTAGAGCGCGTAGATGACGCTCGCGAATCCTCCCAGGGCGCCGCCGAGCAGGAAGGTCGCACCGATGACGCGGTCCGTGTCGATCCCCATCAGTCGGGCGGCGATCGGATTCTGTGCGGTCGCGCGCATCGCCTTCCCCAATCGCGTGCGAGTGACGATCCAGGTGAGTCCGACCATCAGAGGCAGCGTGACCCCAACCACCAGGAGATCCTTGGGCGTCACTTGTACGAGCGAATCCTCGCCCAGCAGATTCGTGTTGGGAACCAAGGGCGGAAAGTCCTTCGGCGCAGCGGCTGCCACGCCGCCCGCAAAAACCTCCATCGGAAGACCACCCCAAAAAAGCCCGAGATTCACGAGGATGAAGCTGGCGCCGATGGCGCTCACGAGCAGCGACAGTTTCCCCGACGCGCGGAGCGGTCGATAGGCCACGCGCTCAATGGTCCAGTTCAATCCCGCACAGAACACGGCGGAGCAGAACAGCAACAGCAGCACCCCAAACCAAGTGCTGCCCCCCGTCCATGCGTCGATCCCGAGCGCGCCGAGAATCGTGAGCGCGAGGAAGGAGCCGAGCATGAACAAGTCGCCATGGGCGAAGTTGATCAGCTCGATGATTCCATACACCATCGTGTAGCCGATGGCGATCAGCGCAATGATCATGCCGTTGGACAGCCCCGTGATCAGCTGCTGCAGGAAAAAGTCGAGTTCCATGCTGTTGCGCCGATTCCTCGCGCAGCCCCGCGCCACTGGGCGCGCGGACCATCACACTCAACGCGCCTGGGCATCCGCCGGCGCCACTGAACCTCCAGCGGAAACCTTGCCGGCACCTTCGACTGCCGTATCGCCCGCGCGCTTGACGAAAACGAACTTGCCGTCCTTCACGGCATTGATGCTCATCACACGATTCGTGGTGTCGCCATTGGCATCGAAACTCCAGGTGCCGAGCGCCCCATCGAAATCCTTCGTCTGCGCAACCGCCTGCAGGACACCTGCGCGATCCTTCGTTGCAGCGCGGCGGATGGCATCGAGCAGCACGCGACCGCACTCGTACCCGTACACCGCATACGCCTCGGGGTCCGCGTTGTACATCTTGCGATATCCATCGCGGAACTGGGCTCCGCGCCCCGTCAGTTGCGCGGGCGGAAGCCCACCGAAAGTGACGAAGGTGTTTCCTTCCAAATTCTTGGCTCCCGCAGCCTGGATGAACGCCTCCTCGCAGCACCCGTCCGGCACCACCAACATTCCCGCGAATCCTGCGCTCCGCAGATCCTTCGCGACCTGCCCGGCGTTGGTCTGCGTGGTGCCGCCAAAGAAAGCGGCATCGCTCTTGGAGAACTTGACCTTCTGCGCGAGCGACTTGTAGTTCGCCGCTTTGGTGTCGATCCCCTCCACGGCAACCACATCCATCCCGAGTTCCTTCGCGCGCCGCTCGAACACCTCCGCAATTCCCTTGCCGTACAACTCTCGGTCGTGCAGCACGAAGACGCGCTTGGCTCCTGATGCCGCGACGAACTCTGCGGCCACTGCTCCCTGCAGGTCATCCGTCGGAACGACCCGGAAGTAACTGATCTTGCCCGAAGGTCGGTAGATCGCGGGCTCGTTCGCCTCGCCAAGACCCGGCTTCGTGAGACCCGAGTAGGTATTCGCTGGACTGATCATGACCAGCCCAGCACGGTTCAGTTCCGGCATCGAGATCTTGGCGGCACCACTGTTGAAGGTGCCGATGTAGCCCACGATTGTCGCGTCGGTCACTGCCTTGTTGGCGTTCTGCGCCTCGACGGTCGGATCCCAGTTGCCGCGCTGGGGGCTCGCGTCATCCCAGTCCTCATACGCGATCTCGTATCCGTCGATCTTGCCGCCCACCTCGGCGATCGCCATCTTGATGCCATTCACGATCGTTCCCGTCTGCGCATTCGCACTGCCCGTTCGGGGCAGGCTGCTGACGATCTTGATGGTGCCGTTCTGGGCGGAAGAGGATGCTGCGATCACCAGCGAAACGCACGCAGCGACAATCGTGGAGAGTGTGGTCATGGGTCTTCCTTCCGATGCTACGGCGAAGCCATGCGTGCCGCCGTGGTCTGCGAGGCGCGCGCGGCGGGAACCACCGAGTCGAGTGCTCCTACCTCGGTTCCGCCGCCTCGCCGCACATGGTCGATGAACGCCGCCGCCTCGAACCCTGAGTCATGACCAGCGAAACGCTGCACGACTGCGCGGAGTGCCGAACGCGCCTCGGCCGCGGCGACCGAATCGCGAATCAGCGCGTCTGCGGCCCCTGCGAATGCTTCCGATCCGGCCGCCGTGGGAACGAACTCCGGCACCACCCGGCGCCCAGCGATGATGTTCGGCAGCAATCGAACGGGAGACCGCAGCAGCAGGCGAGAGGCAACGAGCGACGGCGCAGAGACTCGGTAGACGCCGACCATCGGCTTGGCGTGAAGCGCGACATCGAGCGACACCGTCCCAGACACATTGAGCGCCACATCGCACCAGTGGAGGACTGCATCGAGTCCACCGACCTGCGTGTGCAGTCCGCTCGGCATCGAAGGCATGAGCTGGTGTGCGAGTTGCTGGAGGTTGGCATTCGCCGCCACGAGCACGCACTCCGCCTGCGGATGCGCTTGGCGCAGCAGCGTGAACGTCCCAACGAGCGAACGGAGATTCGCATGCAACTCCTGACTGCGGCTGCCGGGCAACATCGCGATCCGCGGCGAACCACTCGGCAGGCGCACCGCCTCCGCGTTGAGCCCTGCCACATCGAGCCGCCGCTCCATCACGGGATGCCCGATGAAGACCGCAGGCACGCCGCGCGAGCGGAACCATTCCTGCTCAAACGGAAGCAAGCACAGCACGAGATCCGTGCGCCGCCGCAGCTTTCGGATGCGCCACCCACCCCACGCCCACAGCTGCGGCGCAACAAGGTGGACGGTCTTCACCCCAAGCGGTCGAAGCGCGCGCACGACGGGAAAGTTCGCGGCCGGGCTGTCCACGGGCACATGCACGGCAACGCTGTGCTCGCGCGCCCAGGCCACCGCCGCGGCACGCACTCGGCGCACGAGTCCGATCTTGGCCAGACCCGCAAGCCCCATCGCGCCATCCTCCGCAGTGATGCCGAGCATCTCCGCGCCCGCCGCACGCATGCGAGGACCTCCCCACGCGGCAATGCGGATCGTTGGATCGCGCTGCAAGAGCGCTGCAATCACGGGTGCGGCGTGTGCATCACCAGACGGCTCGAACGCCGTGAACAGCACGGTGGTTCGCCTGTCGGACGCCGTCTGCGCCATCGTGGGCGAAGGGTAGCTCTTGGTCGCCATGCCGTGTCGGTAGCATTCCGCACCTTCCGATGTGCACGGACAGGACGAAACACCCATGATCAAGCGAACCCACTTCTGCGGACAACTGCGAGCCTCGGATGCCGGCAAGCCTGCCGCGCTCTGCGGGTGGGTCAACACATACCGTGAGCAGGGCAAGGGACTGTTCTTCGTCGACTTGCGGGACAAGGAAGGGCTGGCGCAGGTGGTCTTCGAGGGCGCGCCCGAAGAGTTGATGGAGCGCGCACGCGCCGTGCGCCGCGAAGACGTGATCGGTGTGCGCGGTCGGATCCGCATCCGCACCGGTGGCGCGAATCCCAAGCTCGCGAGCGGCGAGGTGGAGCTCGTCGCCGAGGAACTCGAGGTGTTCAACAAGGCCGAAACCCCGCCGATCCTGCCGGACGAACATGATGCGGACCGCATCAACGAGGAGACTCGACTGCAGTACCGTTACATCGACCTGCGCCGCCCACGCATGCAATCGATCCTGCGGACGCGTTCACGAATCACGAAGTTCACGCGCGACTACTTCACGTCGCAGGGATTCCTCGAGATCGAAACGCCGCTGCTGATCAAGTCGACGCCGGAGGGCGCACGCGACTTCGTGGTGCCAAGCCGCCTGCATCCAGGCAGTTGGTACGCGCTGCCACAGAGCCCGCAGTTGTTCAAGCAGATCCTGATGGTCGCGGGGTGTGATCGCTACCTGCAGATTTGCCGCTGCCTGCGCGATGAGGATCCGCGCGCGGATCGGCAGGCGGAGTTCAGTCAGATTGACCTTGAAATGTCCTTCGTGGACCGCGACGATGTGATCCACATGATGAGCGGCTTCACGCGCGGCTTGTGGCTGGAACTCTTCCAGCACGACATCGGGGAGATTCCCCGCATGACATGGACCGAGGCGATGGAGCGATATGGCATCGATCGACCGGACACGCGCTTCGGACTGCCGATCGAGGACATCAGCGATCTCGCTGCACACTGCGACTTCAAGGTCTTCCAAGAAGCGCTCGCGAAGAAGAGTCCCGCAGGGCGCAGCGGCGTGGTCAAGTGCATTCGCGTCCCGGGCGGCGCGGAGAAGCTGACGCGCAAGCTCACCGATGGCTACTCCGAGTGGGTTCGCACATTCCGTGCGGGAGGCGTGCCGGTGGTCAAGCGCACCGCCGCAGGACTGGAAACAGGCATCGCGAAGTTCCTCGAACCGATCCGGGATGCGCTCATCGCACGCGTCGGGCTTGAAGTTGGTGATGCGCTGCTGTTCGCATGCGATACCTGGGAAATCGCCACCAAGACGATGGGCGAAGTGCGACTGCGCGTCGCAGCGGACCTCGGCCTGATCCCGAAGGATGGCTGGAACTTCCTCTGGGTGGTTGACTTCCCGATGTTCGACTGGGACCACGAGAACCGCCGCTGGGTCGCGCTGCATCATCCCTTCACGAGCCCGAACCCAGATCAGTTCCCGATCCTCGAGAGCGATCCGGGTGCCTGTCTCAGCGCTGGGTACGACCTCGTCCTCAATGGCAGCGAGATTGCAGGCGGCTCGATCCGCATTCACCGCATGGATGTGCAGCAGCGCGTCTTCAACCTCATTGGCCTCAGCAACGAGGAGGCGCAGGCGAAGTTCGGATTCCTGCTGTCCGCACTGCGGCATGGCGCGCCGCCGCATGGCGGCATGGCGTTCGGACTCGACCGCCTCGTGATGCATGTCGTCGGCACGGACAACATCCGCGATGTGATTGCATTCCCCAAGACGCAGTCCGGCGCGGACCTGATGATCGAGGCGCCGAGCCCGATCAGCGACGAGCAACTGCGCGAACTCAGCGTGCGGAGTGCGCTGCCCGCTCCAGCTGCGCACTAGCGGCGCTCGGCGAATCGCCCTCCGGCGAACCGCGTTTCAGTGCACGCCCGATGCAGCGAGCCAACGCTCGCACTCGAGCGCAGCTTGGCATCCCATGCCCGCGGCGGTGATCGCCTGCCGATAGTGCGGATCCGCGACATCGCCGGCGGCAAAAACCCCCTCGATGTTCGTCGCGCTCGACCGAGTCCGCAGCGCGACGTATCCCTTGTCATCGAGTTCCACGCCGCTCGACTTCAGGAAGGTGGTGGCCGGCGAGTGACCGATGGCGATGAAAAGGCCACCGAGCGGAAGGGTTCGCCGCGCGCCCGTCACCGTGTCCTCGAGCACGACGCCCTCGATGCGATCACCGCCGAGGACTTCCACTACGCGACTGTTCCAGACCGCGACGGCATTCGGCATCGACAGCAGCCGATCCTGCATCGCCTTCGATGCGCGGAAGGAGTCCCGCCGATGGATGATGTGGACCTTCGACGCGAACTTGGTGAGATAGATCGCTTCCTCCATCGCGGTGTCCCCGCCACCCACGACGCCAAGTTCCTTCCCTCGGTACACGGGGAGGGCGCCATCGCACACGGCGCATGCGCTGACTCCACCTCCGCTTTGCGCAAGACGCAGTTCATTGGGCACACCGAGCCAGTTGGCGACCGCGCCCGTTGCGATGATGACGCCGAGCGCCTCCACCTGCTGACCACCCGCGAGGGTCAGGCGGAACGGCCGTTTCGAGAAGTCGCACGATGCCACATCCTCGTCGAGCACCCGCGCGCCAAAGCGAACCGCCTGCGCCCGGAAATGCTCCATCAGTTCTGGCCCCGTGATGCCGCTCGGGAAGCCGGGGTAGTTCTCCACTTCCGTCGTCAGCATGAGTTGACCGCCCGGCAGCACGGGAGCGGGATCCGTGCGAGGCACGCCAACGATGCACAGCGGATTCAGGTTCGCACGCGCCGCGTAGATGGCGGCGGTCCAGCCAGCTGGCCCGGACCCGATGATCAGGATGCGTTCAGCCGACGGTGCGCTCACTTCAGCAGCCCCTCTTTCCGCGCCAGTGCGCGCACGGGCGGCCACAGGACGATATCCCCCACGCTGCCATCGGTGGAGTGCGTCGAACCGCCGTCATCCTCCGCGTTCTTCCCGACCGAGAGCAGGAGGCAGCCCGTTGCCCAGACGCGCCCGTACGGCGAGTCGATCGCCATCCGCTGCGCCAGCGTGCGGTACTCAAGCGGATAGGACCGCTTCACGCCCTCGATGATCTTCGCGAAGGGATCGAAGTTCGATCGCTTGGGCATGGAGGTCGCGTAGGCGCGCTGCACATCCTTGGGCCATGTGTTCTTCGAGTCTCGATAGGACGCGCAGATGCCAGCGGACACGACAGTGCCGTTGATCTCCGCGATCGTCACATTCCGCCAGGTGAACGCCACCGTGACGTCGCCGACGAGATCCACGACCACGCGGTATTTCAGCGGATTGGTTGCGGACAACTGCGTCTTGACCTTCTGCATCGGCGAATTGGCGCGCAACTTCCAGCGGCGCCACCAGTCGTCATAGATGTCCGCGAGGCGGTCCTTGCTCGCGTCAAAGGAACCGTGGACTTCGCCCACGCGCCGCCACAACTCGCGGCTCCCGAAGGAGCTCAAGTCGTCGCCGCCGGCATCCTGCGACGCCATGAGATCCGCGAAGCGCTCACTATCGATCGCCCCGCTTCCCAGGACCTTTTCGAGCACTCGCGCCACCACGATGCGGTCACCCTCGGGCAGCTGCAATCGCCGCATGCGCTCATTGTCCGATGGCTTGAGGAACACATATTCCTTCATCGCCACGCGCTGCAGGACCGCCGCCGGAATTTGGTCGAGGAATGTCCACATGAAGTCTCGGTGCACCGTCATGCACTCGGACAGATACTGCAGACCAAAGACCTTCTCCTGCAACATCGACTGCTCGCAGACTTGCCGAAGGAAGCGCGCGTAGGCGATGCCAATGTTGAACGCACCATCGAAGTCCTTCTCTTCGCCGAGTCGGTACATCTCCGCCGTGGCGTACGCACCGATGGTGCGCACGACTCGGAAGTAACTGAACTGCACGGGAGGTCCGCCCTCGAGATCGCTGACCTCGATGACCGCGCCCGACTGCACCCACTTGGGATCGGACTTCTTGGTGCCATACGGCAGTCCGAGCAGACCCGCCGACTGCGCCTTCATGAGTGCCTCGCCGAGCGGCGCATTGGCCTTTGCCCACGCGGAGACCTCCTTCCACCCATCCATGGATGGCCACACCGTGGCCTGCGAAAGCTCCTCGCCCGCGATCGGCGGCGGTGTCGTCATGCGCGTGAACGCGGCAAACACCACGGGCGCACTGCGGTCCTTCTCCGCAGTGTCCGCGAGCGGCTTGTTGAGTTGGTCCACCAGCGCGGCGTCCTCCGCGGCGGCCGTTGCCGACGCACACACGCAGACCAACACGGCACCTGCGCGCAGCGTCCAACGGGAGACTGCGCAAGTCAGAAACGGCATCATGGGAAGGAAAGGGTAGCAAGTCATCTGCCGAGCGATCGCTACACTCGCACCTTCCCTGCGCACGCAGAACTCGCACTCGAATCAGGAGTCTCGAACATGATTGTCGGCGTTCCAACGGAAGTCAAGACGGATGAGTTTCGTGTCGGCATGCGCCCTGTTGGCGTCGAGCTGCTGGTCCGCGATGGACACTCGGTGTTCGTGCAGTCGGGCGCCGGCCTCGGCAGCGGATTCACGGACGAGCAGTACAGCGCCGCGGGTGCCACATTGCTCCCGAAGGCTGCGGAGGTCTGGGAACGATCTCAGATGATCGTGAAGGTCAAGGAGCCGCAGCCCGCCGAGATCCCGATGATCAAGGCGGATCAGATTGTGTTCACCTACTTCCACTTCGCGGCAGACCGCGAGCTCACGATCGGATGCCTTGAGTCCAAGTGCATCGCATGCGCCTATGAAACGCTCACCGATGACGAGGGCCGCCTGCCGCTGCTGACGCCGATGAGCGAGGTCGCCGGCAAGCTCTCGATCCAGGAGGGAGCGAAGTACCTCGAACGCCCGTGGGGTGGTTCGGGCGTCCTGCTCGGTGGCGTTCCAGGCGTCGCGCCTGGCAATGTGCTGGTGATCGGCGGCGGTGTCGTGGGCACATGCGCCGCTCGCATGGCGGCTGGTCTTGGCGCGGATGTCGTGATCGCCGACATCAACCTCGATCGCCTGCGCGCGCTCGATGAGTTCATGCCGGAGAATGTCCACACGATCTATTCCGATCCGCAGGCGATCCGCGAGCGACTTGCCTGGGCCGACCTGATCGTCGGCGCCGTACTGCTGCCGGGTGCCCGCGCACCGAAGCTGATCCGCCGCGACGATCTCCGGCACATTCGCCCGGGCTCCGTGATCGTCGATGTGGCAATCGATCAGGGTGGCTGCGTGGAGACGGCGAAAGTCACCACGCATCGGAACCCCGTGTACACGGTCGATGGCGTCGTGCACTACTGCGTCGGCAACATGCCGGGCGCGGTGGCTCGAACTTCGACGCAGGCGCTCACGAACGCGACGCTGCCGTGGGCGCTGAAGCTTGCGAAGTTCGGCGCGGATCAACTCGCGCGCATGGATCACCACTTCGCCAACTGCATCAACACCACGCGGGGCACGCTCGTGAACAAGCCCGTTGCCGAGGCGCACGATCTCGAATTCGCTGCACTCAGCACATGACGGACACGCCTTCGCAACCCATCCCGCCTCGCCTGAACGTCCTCCTGATCGGCTCAGGCGGACGCGAACATGCGCTCGCGTGGCGCCTGTCGCAGTCGCCGCGGCTGGGCAAGCTCTTCGTCGAACCGAGCGCGCATCCAGGCTTGCTTGCCCTCGGGACGCCCTGCCCCGAAGACCTCGGTCCTCGCAAGATGTTCCAACTCGAGCGCTGGTTCGAGCGGGAGGAGATCGGCTTCGTGATTGTCGGACCTGAGGTGCCCCTTGCCGAGGGAATCGCGGATCGACTCGCCGCGCCGAACCGACCTGTCTTCGGTCCCGTCCAGGCTGCGGCGCGAATCGAGTCGGACAAGGCGTTCGCCAAGACGCTGATGCGCCAGACATCGATCCCTACCGCGGAGGGACGCACCTTCACATCGCTCGACGCGGCACTCGCCTATGTGACCGAGCGCGATGAGCCATGCGTGGTGAAGGCAGCCGGACTCTGTGCGGGCAAAGGGGTCAGCGTGTGCGAGACGCGCGCACAAGCGATCGCCGCGGTTCGCGCCTGCATGGATGCGAGGCAGTTCGGCGAGGCGGGGCAAACGGTGGTCATCGAGGAGCGACTGGAGGGGCAGGAAATCTCCGTGCTTGCGCTCGTCGACGGTCGCACCATCACAGTGCTCGACACGGTGCAGGATCACAAGCAAGTCGGCGAAGGGGACAAGGGGCCCAACACGGGCGGCATGGGGACGATTTGCCCGACACCTCTGCTGAGCGATGAGGAACTGAAGGCTGTTGCACGCGATGTGTTCGTTCCAGCCGTCGACGGGCTTCGCCGACAGGGGATTGAATACCGTGGCGTGTTGTTCGCGGGATTGATGCTGACCCCCGCCGGTCCGAAGGTTCTCGAATTCAACTGCAGGTTCGGCGATCCAGAGACGCAAGTCTTGATGGCGCGGTTCGAAGGCGATCTTCTCGAAACTCTTTGGCTGACTGCGCAAGGTCGACTCGCGGAGGCTCGGTTCTCCTTCGATCCCCGCCCCGCCTGCTGTGTGGTGGTGTGCAGTCGTGGGTACCCCTCGGCATCGAGCAAGGGAGACCCCATCGAGGGGCTGTCCAATGCCCTCCCCCAAGTGGCCGATCACGGCATCGTGTTTCAGGCTGGCACGCAGGCAAACAAGTCGGGGCAAATCATCACCGCCGGGGGGCGCGTGGCTGGCGCGACATGCCTTGGGGACGACTTGGCAGATGCCTGCACTCGAGCGACCGCGCTTGCAGAATCCGTCCGTTTTCACGGCGCGTTCTTCCGCCGCGACATCGGATCTCGGCTGCTTCGGAACGCGAAATCTGGTGGATAATTGTGGCGGTTGCGGGGCGCGTTCCGAGTGCAACTCGTATGTGGATTGGTATGCTTTTCGCCTGATCGAATTTCTCTGGCAGCGGTTGCGGAGACCGTGGCAACGCCAGTGTCGTTTGAGATTGGGTCTTGAGATCATCCATGAGAAAGTTCTCCCGTCTTTTGTTGTGCACCCTCGTGGTTGCGCTGTTCACCGCGATGACTTCGACTGTGTGGGCACAGCAGACACGGTCTGGAAAGGCAGCCTCCCCCCAAGCTGCGCCCACAGCTGCTTCAAAGAGTGCTGCCAAGGTTGATGCCACAACGGAGCAGGAACTTCGTGAATCGGCCGCCAAGCGACTTGCCGCACAGCCGACCACACCCACCAAGACCCCGACGAAGGATCCAGGACTGCTGCAGTTGCCGCTCAACCCGCGTACTGGGCAGCCAGTCCACACGGGGCGCCTCATCGTCATGTTCAAGGAGTCGGCTGGCATTCGAGCCCCGCGCACCGCGGGGCTGGATGTGTCCTCGCTCGGCAAGTCCGACCTTGCCCAGGTTCAGGCCACCATCGTTCGATATGGAGCCACCATCCGGCAAGCGATCAATGCCGATCCCGGGCAACTGGCTGAACTCCGCGCGCGAGGGCTCGCGCGTTCAGGAAAGCTTTCGCCCGACCTGGCGTCGATGATGATGATCGAAGGCGTGCCGCCGAGCCAACTCCTCGCCGCGGGCAGGGATTTTCTGGCGATGACGGAAGTCGAGTGGGTGGAAGTCGAAGGCAAGGTATCGCTCTGCGCACCACAGGGGGGCGGTTGCGGCACTCCTGCACCCACCTGCGGCTTCGGCAGTACGGGCAACGCTTGGACTGCCTGCCCACAGTGCGGAGTCTGTCAAGACGGTATTGCTTTGCCGTGCGTGTATCCGCACCCGGGCACTGTCGATGACTCAACGCCACCGAACCTGGTGGGCAATTGCAGCGATGCACTGACCTGCGAAATCGTCAACGGCGTTCGTCCGACTTGCGCGGTGTGCTGGGATGAAGTGTGTGCAACCTTGGCAAATCTGCTGGGACCGTCGGGCTTCGGCGGCGATGGCATTTATGACACTTGTTTGCAGACCATCCAAGCTGGCACGACTCCCCCGCCTGGCTACCCGCCACCATTTCCCTTCGACTGTGACTGGGATCCGATCGAAGAGTCGATTGTCATCACCAACTCTCCGTTTGAGATTCATGGGCTTGCTGGGAGTTCCAATCCAGACTGCTGCCGAGAGGTGTGCTTCCGCGATGTGTCATGCTGCACTGTGAACTGGGACGAGAACTGCGCATCCATCGCGATTGGACTTTACGACTCGTGCTACTCGACACCTGGATTGCTGATCAACGGCGGTTCTCCGCAGACTCCGAGCGCCCAAGATCCATCGCCGCTGTTCGACCCCCAAATGTTGGAGGTCCCGCCGCCCGTTGCAACGGCCGACAGCTTTGCGCTCAGTCTCTACACCACGGCGCAGAAGTTCCCCGACCCCTATGTCGGGCCCAATCCACCGCCGCCCACTCCTCCGGGCGCTTTCGCACCGTTCATCAATGCCACAGGATTCCGTGGCGGAGGACTCGACCTCGCTGGCTTCCGAAGTTTGCTGAACCAGTTTCCTGGCGACAATGGACCGCAACTGCCCACCATCAAGATTGCGGTTGTTGAACCTTCCGCGCTTGTGAGTCACGAGGATCTGATCAGTCCGATTACGGGGCTGTCCAAGGTGGTCGTCGAACCAGGCCAGACACCCCTCGTGATCAACGATCAATCCGACCCGCCGCCCACCTTCGAGGGCAGTTTCTACACAGCGCCAATGCATGGAACTGCGACGCTCGGCATCCTTGCGGCGGAGGACAACACCATCGGCGTCACTGGAATTGTGCCAGAAGTCACGACACTGTTCTTCCCGACCGAGTCCTTTGAGGAGCAGGGGCGTCTGCTGACGGCAATGACCAATGCTGCCATCCGGCTCTCCGACATTTCGACCGCGGATCCAAACCCGGGCAATGTCATGGTCCTGCCAATCGACATCGCTGGACAGCCCTTGAATGCATTCGCTGCAACCGCAGCGATCATCACCTCCGCCATGAACAGCGGCGTCACCGTGGTGTTGGCTGCTGGGAACGCTTCGCAAGCGATCGCAGATCCGATCGCCGGCTCGGAAGCGGCTGTGATTGCAGGCGGAGTGAATCCGGGCTTTCAGTTCACAACGGCTCCCAATGATTTTCGCGTGTACCCTGGGTTGAACTACTGCCGATCTGGCATCAGCAACTTCAGCGGAACCGCAACCGTCGACATTTCTGGATGGGGGCGCGGTGTTGCAACCCTCGGATACGGCGACCTGTTCTGTGGACAGAACGCGGGCATTTCGCCAATTCCAGCAGTCCAGGAGTACGAGCAGAATCGCCTTCGCTCTTACACGGCAACATGGGGTGGCACGAGCGCAGGGGCAGCTCAGATTGCTGGAGTTGTTGCACTGATGCAAGCCCTGTCCAAGCAGGTGTATGACGGACTGCCGCTGACGAGCGCCAATGTCAAAGCATCGTTCCAAGCGCCAGACAGCGCTTCCCCTCAGTGCGGCTTGGCTCCTGGAGGGGCGATCGCGTTCCCCACCCAGAACGGCGCGCCTGGCGTCCAGATCGGAGACTTGATCGCTGACGGCAGCGAAGATCTGGCGCTTGTCGGCGGATTCCCTGCGATGCGTCGGCTTGGAACCAATGTCATCACAGGCAACTTCTTCACGAACAATCAGTGCGAGTTCCAGATTGTCACTGGAACGCTCATCAGCGGTTCACAGTTGAGCATTCGTGAGATTGACAACAAGTTCGTCAAGACAATCACGGCTCGGCCGAGCGGCGCCGCCTCCTCGGGTCTTGGGCCCCCGCTGTTCTATCCGACCTCCAAGCGGGTACTTGACATGCAGGTCGTGCGGACGACCCCGCTGAACGATGTCAACGATCTCACGCAGGTCTCCGTGCGCGTGGTCGGCCAAACAGTCTCAGCACCCAGCGGGCTCGTGATGGTCTTCATCTACAACGCCGTGACCAATCGCTGGGTGGTGATGCCTCCTTATGTCGGACAGATGACATCGGGTGGCGCGCCCATTGGGCAGTTCATCCTTCCTGCGTGCATCGAGCCCTCGTATGTGGGCATTCCAAACGGAGCGGGCGTTGATATTGCCACGCGTGTTGTTGTGCTGCCTATCAGCGGATTTGGACAGACCCAGATTTGGATCGACCAGATCGAGATTCTGTTCAACGATCCCCTTGGCGATGTTGGGCAGCCTTGTGGCGGCGGAAATGGCGGCTGATTCATCCGATGGAACGGCGAAATCCGACAGTCTCACTTGACTTTCCTGGCACTCAAGCCATCTTGACTCCGTTGATCTGCGGGGCGTCGCAGGTTCAGCTCCCCCAAGCCGCAACGAATCACCGTGCTTTGGCGCGGCGTTTCAGGGCGGCGAGGGCGGTGTCTGGATCTCCGCTTGGCATGGACCCTTCACACCTTCGATTGGAACGGCATCACCATTTGCGTGGTGGGTTCGGACGGTCGGTGACTTGGTCAGTTTCGGCGACAAAGCCCTCTGCGCATCGCGAACAACCCTGGAATGGACTTCAATGAGGACTCAGAACACCATGCGACTCACCCGCTCCATGTGCTCCGCTCTCGTGCTCGCCTCCTTTGCAGTCACGGCGCTCTCGGTCGCGAGCGACAAGAGTTCGTTGCCTCTGCGCGCACCTTCTCTCGATGCCACGGGGAGATCTCCTGCAGCGGTTTCGAAGGAGGATCGTGTGAATGGCCTCAACTTGAACGAGATCAAGGTGAAGGCACTTCAAGGGGCGATGCCTCAGCCTGGACCCTCGAGACCAGACCTTGCATCGATGGGCGTGTCCGGGGCTGGCATGCCGAACCTGACTGCCGAACAGGTGCGCCGCTGGAAGATTGGTGATGAGATTTCACTTGCCACGCCGGAGGGGCAGACCATTGACTTGCGCGTGACGCGGCGCGCGTGGACGGCTGCAGATGAGGCGCAGGTGTACCTCGGTCGCACCGATACTGCCAACTCGATCTACGGCATTGTCTGCCAGATTGGGCCGCGACTCGCGGGCTATGTACTCGCCCGATCTGGTGCGGCGTATGCCATTACTGCGGCTGATGGTGGCACCTACCGCCTGACTCGCCGTCCCGACTATGGACAACTCGAGTGTGGTGTCGGTCGTGAACTCAAACGGCACCCCGATCAGGGGATGTACGGGGGCTCCAAGGGCCCATTCATGGGTGGCGAACTCGCCGGTTTGGCGGGTGAAGGGGCGAATGAAGGCGGCGTTGCTGGCGCCGTGACCCCCTGCCCCCCTGAAGTGGCCCCCATTGGCATTCCGGCAGGGTTGGTGAAGGACAGCGGGATCATCATTGATGTGTTGTTTGTTTTCTCCGTGGATGCTGACGAGTTCATCCGAGAAGGCGGATCGACTCCGTATGACCAAGCCGTTGCAACGGTCGCCCAGGCAAATCTTGCGCTGTTCACGTCAACTGAGCAAGGCGGCGCTGAATTCAACGGAGCCGATCTCAACAATAACCTCAATAACAACTGTGGTTACGGGTCATATCCCGAGCCTGGCACCGTGACCAATCCCCCTGCGGTCGGTCCGCCCGCTCCACAACCCCCCGCTTCATGCGTTGGTACCGAACAACTGGCTTACCACGAAGCTCGTCCAGGCGTGACGCCTGCGGAGGAAGAGGTCTGTTTGCCTCGCCTGCGACTGGTGGGCGCGCTGGTGTGCGATGGGTTCTTTGGTCAGGAGGAACCGTTCGTCAGTACGGGATATGGCATTGACCTTGACCGTCTGCAAACGAATGGTGACGGTTATCTCGACTATGTCCTGGACTGGCGAGACGCGCTCGGTGCAGACGAAGTCGCCCTCGTTGGCACGAACTATGGATCGGATAGTGCATTCGTTGGATTGGCAAGCGTCATGGTGGATGCGAACAACGTGGCACAAGGGCTCGCTGGGCTCAGCGTCCCTGCAAATCCGCACCCAATCGTTGATTCCACGAATCCCCTGTCCGCGCCCGCGGGTGGGATCGTGGGGCCATCCGATGTTTCCACGCTGCAGGCGTTCTCCGAGAGGCCATTTTGCCTGCTCGACGCGACCATCCTGGGGGATCTTGTTTACGCGCATGAACTGGGCCACAACTTTGGCTGCCAACACAACCACGAAGCACCCTCTGCCGAGCCTGGTGATGCTCTGTTCCCGGATTCCTTTGGGTTTGGCGACGATGATTGGCGAACTGTGATGGCCTACGCGGCCGGGGCGAATGTGCGACTGCCAGGATTCAGCAATCCGACCAAGACTTGGGCGGACTACGGCGGCGATCCCGACGATAATCAGGAAGCGGGAGTGGAGTTCGATTTCGAGTGCACCCAACTCGATGGAGATGGCACAGACGCCGAGTACATCGAAGAGTCGGGCGTCACACTCCCTGGAGAAGATCCCTGCACAAACACGACCGATGACGCGCCCCATGACCCTGCCGCAATGGTTGTCGCGTCTGACGCGCGAATCGAGGACGCTGCAGAGGACCGCGCGAACAATGCGAGGTCGATCTCGCAGGTGAAGTTCGACTTTGCGAAGTTCCGCTGCAGCATTTTTCCCGTCGTCGATTGCAATGACAATGAGATCGATGACTATGTGGAAGCGGTCGATGGGCAGATTGGGGGCGGCACCTCGAGTGGGGCCGACTGCAACGGCGACGGGATTCCGGATGCATGCCAAGTTGCTGTGGAAGATCCTGGCATCCCCAGTCCGCTCGATTGCAACCAGAACGAGGTGCCAGACTCCTGCGATATCGCGAATGGCGACAGTCAGGACTTGAACAACAACGGCGTGCCCGACGAGTGCGAAGACTCCCTCCTGGCATTCTTTGAAGGCTTCGAAACTCAGGTGTACGGCGCCCAGGATGGCCAGCTCGAGATCGCGCGGGTCAGTGCGACGGCCCTCGCTGAACTGCGAGTCGATGACCCGAAGTTTCCTGAGTTCTTCGCCACCATCGAGACGCAAGATCAGAACGAAGACACGGTCACCGGAGGCTTCATCTACACCGACAACATTCCATCGATCTTCCAGTACGGGCTCGGGGAAAACGGCTCATTCGGTCAGTGGGGAGGCATCCTTGGCCAAGGCTTCGCGACTGCATTTGGTTCGCGCGGCTATGGGCAGCGCTTGGTCTTCAACGGAACCACTGGCGAGTTCCCTTCAGGCGACAGCGCGACGAACGCGAGCGGCGTCACGATCATCCGCACCTATCGGCCTGTGAAGGAGGCGCGCTTCTTCATGAACGCGTTCGATTTCAAGACCTACTTTGACCTTGAGAACCTGTACCCAGGAACTTTCCCCGGTCTGGCAGACCATCCATACCTCGAAGCAAATGCAATTGTCGTGGAGGGGCTGTTGAACACTCCCGCAGGGCTCGAGCAGAAGTTTGTGCAGGTGTATGACATGCGAGCGATCCAGACACCGTTGTATTCGACTGGCTTCCCCAGCACGACAATCGAGGGTGGACCCGTACGAGTCGCTCAGCCCTTCGGATCGGAAATCGATCCAGACTTCGAGTTTGATGAGATCCGTATCAGTGGCGCATTTGTGGTCATTGACAATGTGTCATTTGACCTTGGGCAAGAGTTTGCTTCATGCCCTGCAGACATCGCTGGTGGCATCCCTCAAGCAGGTCTTCCAACACCTGATGGACGGGTGGCAGCGGATGACCTTGTATTCGTTCTTGGTGTGTTCGGCAACGATCCAAACGACAATCCCCTGGCTGAGATCGCAGATCTTGACAGCGATGGCGATGTGGATTCTGCCGACCTGCTTGAGATTCTCGCTGCCTGGGGCAGTTGCCCTGGTGGATCTGGAGGTTGATTCGTTCTCGTGACTTCCCTGCGCATCCCACGCAATCGCTGATCTGAATTGAAAGACTACATATGCTGATCTCCGCAACACTTGCCACAGAACTGCTCCTGCTCACAGCGGCTTCGGACCAACTCACGGCTGCTCCCCGCCAAGACGCCGTCCTCGTCAGTTACGACCGGGTTGCCCGCGGATCCCAAACAACACTGACGGTCTCAACGCCGATCGCCGGTGAGGGCGCCCCTGTCAGCTTGGGTGAACTGCGAAACATGGTGGCGGTGACTGAGCAGGCCGTTCGCTCTCCGCGCTTCGAGTTGATGGTGGACAACACCATCGGTGGCATCTCGTGGGAAGAGCACCAGAAGGCGGCCGCAGGTTCAGCAGAGGGAGGCATTGCGGGCGGACCAGTCGAGCCATTCAATCTTCGGCTGCTTCTCACAAGTGCATCCATCGTTCCTCCCACGCAAGTCGAAGGACTCGCCTCGGCGCTTGCTGCAGTTGAGCAGTACATGGAGCAGCACATTCAATCGTTCGACATCACGGTGACCTTGCGTGTTGCCTATGTGCCCATCACCGCCGGACGGCTCGGATTCACGACAGCTCGGTATTCCATTGAAAAGTACTCCGATGTCGCCGATGCAATCGATCGAGCTAGCCTGAACGAACTCGAAAACACACCGGTGCCCGTTCGCGCCTCCGTTCCCATTCGGTACAGCGGCGTATCGACTGCGGCAACGCAGGAGAACCGAGTGTTTGTGACGCGGCCACTCAAGGTGGCTCTCGGGCTGCCTGAGGCGGGCGGCATCAGTGCGCCAGCCGATGATGGCACCGTCTCGCTCAACTCCGCGATTCAGTGGGACTTTGATCCGCAGGACGGGCTGCGCTTCGGCACGGGCTATCTGTACTCGTTCCAAGACCACCTGATTCGAGAGATTGTTCAGGCCATGGGCTTTGTTGCGGGCGCTGACTTTCTCGTCCGCGACTGCACAGTCATGGACTTGTTCCGCTTTCAGGCAGACGCCATCGCTCCCACCTACTTGATCGCATCCAACACAAATGTCTTTGGAGGTGCGCCGCCTGTGACGTGTGCCCAGTTTTCTACGCTCCACGAGCAAGGCTTGGTCGGTGGCGAATCAGTCCTCGGGGCGCTCGACTACAACCCTGGCCTCAACAAGACTCTCATCGCCAATTGGATTCAACTCAATCCCGCCAACACGGCAGAACAGCTTCTCGGGGCGGCAACCGCAGCGGTGGGAGATACTCCGAACTCACTCGAGTTTCTTCAGCATCAGATCGCGGGAAACCCTGGTTCCAACACCAACGTCTTTGACGACGCCGAGATTCTTCCCGCCATTCCTGCCGCACAGCGGACAGTCGGGTACCCGGATGGTGCGGTGCAGACCATCGCGACGGTTGGGGCTGGTGCCGGAGCTCGATGCGCCATTGTTGATTTCCGTGCAAGGGTCCCGGCAGTGGCTGGACCCCCCGCCGTTGCTCAGTTGAACCGCGACTTCCGAGGAGCGATGCCGCGAACCGTTGCACGAAACACGGTGGCCAACACTTCAATCCTGAATTTCATGGTCGACACATCAGGTTCTTCGGACGACTTTGAGATGGAGATGTACGACGGGTCGCCTGTCCGCGGCGCATTCATCAAGCAGAATGAGCTGGGCGACCTTGGTACTCGGTGTCTGCTGGGCAAGGAGATTGGGCGTGGAGTCACCTATTTCAGCCGAGATCCTTGCTCATACATCTCCTCCCCGCTCGATCTCACCCCGCTCGGGAAACTTCCAGACTTTCTCTCGGCGCGCGAGTGGCTCGCGCTCGATATGTTTGGGTGGAGTATCGACCTGAGCACGCTTGATGAGACCGACGAGGGCGATACTTCCGTAGATCTCAATTGCGAACCGTAAGGCGCGCACTGTCTTGAGCGCCTCAAGGGTTGGCGACCGACGATCGGTGACCGCTCCGTGCGGTTGGTTGTCTCCGCTCCTGCTATCGCGCTCGGTACCGCACTGGTGTGGTGTCTGCGTCGGATTGTCCGATGCCTCACTTGCAAGCGAACTCGGCGGTCCCACCGCTCAGCTTTGCCGTGCGAAACAAGTTCATGGATCGCGGTGGATCCACGCCAACCGTTGCCTTGGCGCTCGCTCCGAGGCCGATGCAGTCGTGAGTGCGGACACCACGCTTGTTGCGGCAGTGTCCACCGCAGACTGCTGCCCTGTGTTGGTGGCGTGCCTTGCATCAGGATGCGTTGCAGCCATTCACGCGGGGTGGCGAGGACTCGCCTCGGATGTGATCGGTGCGACAGTGGGCGGCATGACGCTGGAGTACGGAGCCCAGCCAAGCCACATGGTGGCAGCCATCGGACCGTGTGCGTCCGGACAGCTCTATGAGGTCGGCACGGATGTCATCCGCGCATTTGAATCGCGCGGGCTGTCGAGCGCTCTCAGCGTTCCTGAGGGAACGCGATCGGGACACGCGTTTGCCGACTGCTCTCAGGCTGCTCGCATCCTCCTGCAGCGAGCGGGAGTGCCAGCTGAATCGGTCGAGAACGAGGCACCCTGCACCATCAGCGACCCTCGGTTTCCCAGCTACCGACGGGAGCCATCGAATCCTGCGCGCATGACGAGCGCCATTGCATGCCGACGGTGACTGGGATCGCTGTACTGCTACACTTCCTCCGCGCTGGACAGGTGGCCGAGTGGCTGAAGGCGTCGGTTTGCTAAACCGGTATAGGGACTTCAATCCCTATCGCGGGTTCGAATCCCGCCCTGTCCGTTTTCCCTTCTCTCGATGCACATCGGGGAATCCCCTCCTGCGTGGCTCGGCTTCGCTAGACTGCGAGTCTCCATGAAAATCCACGAATATCAGGCGCGGAAGTTGCTCTCCGATGCAGGGATTCCCGTTCCAAAGGGCCGCATGGTGCAGTCGACCGAAGAGGCGTTGGACGCAGCGCGTGAACTCTTCACGAGCGGTTCCACACAAGCCGTCGTGAAGGCACAGGTGCATGCGGGTGGGCGAGGCAAGGCGGGGTTCGTGAAGGTTGTTCGGTCGATCGACGATGTGGTTGCCGCAGCACGATTCATGCTCGGCAACCGGATGCAGAGTCCGCAGACTCCACCCGAGGGGCTGGAGGTGAAGCGCTTGCTCGTGGCCGATGCAGTCGACATCGCGCACGAGTACTACGCCGCCGTTCTTGTGGACCGTGAACGGCGGACCAATACGCTGATTGCGAGTGCCGAGGGTGGCGTCGAAATCGAACGGGTTGCTGAGGAGCGCCCCGACGCGATTGTCCGCGTTCCGCTTGATCCGTTTGCCGGGCTGCTCCCCTTCCAGGCACGGCGTGTGGCGCTCGCGCTCGGCTTCCGTGGAAAGGCTGCATCGCAGGCAGCGACGGTGCTGACTCGCCTGAGCAGCCTTCAGCAGAAGCTCGATGCAAGTTTGGTGGAAGTGAATCCCCTGGTCCTGACACCGCCAACCACCGCCCATCCCGATGGGCAGGTCTTGGCAATCGATGCCAAGTTCGCTTTCGATGACAACGCGCTGTTTCGGCATGCGGAGATCGAGGCTTTGCACGATCCCGCCGAGGAGAACGCAGCCGAGATTCGTGCGCAGTCCTTCGGTCTTTCCTATGTGGCACTCGATGGCAACATTGGCTGTCTGGTCAATGGTGCGGGGCTTGCCATGAGCACCATGGACATCATCAAGTTGCATGGTGGGGAGCCCGCAAACTTCCTCGATGTGGGTGGCAGCGCGAGCGAGGAGGCTGTCACGGAAGCGTTCCGGATCATCCTCAGTGACGGCCGCGTCGAAGGCGTGCTCGTGAACATTTTTGGTGGCATCATGCAGTGTGATCGCATCGCCCGCGCGATCGTCGGTGCTGCGTCGACGATTGGCTTCGATGTGCCGCTCGTGGTGCGTCTCGAGGGCACCAATGTGCAGGAGGCGCGTGCCATCCTGGAGGAGGCGCGTTCACGCATTCCAACGATGCAATCGGCTTCGGACCTGGCGGACGCAGCGGCAAAGGTCGTTGCTGCCGTGGGCGCACCAGCCTGAGTTCGTCTGGCGTCGATCCGCCCCTGACTGGAAGGCACGCACGCGTCTCTTCCATCCCCTGCGAACTTCCTTGGAGAAATCATCCCGTGCTGGTCCTCTTCGACATCGACGCCACGCTGCTGCGAACGGAGGGCGCGGGGATCCGTGCCATGTTGTCGGCCGCACAGGAGTTGTTTCCTGACCGCACCTTTTCCTTCGCGGGGATCGAGGTCTCTGGTCGCCTCGACACGCTGATCTGGCGCGAGTTCATGCAGCGCCATGGCATCCATCCAACGGCTGACCTGCATGGACCATTCCGCCAGTTGTACGGCGAGCATCTGAAGCGGGGCTTCGCCGCAGCATGCCGATCCGACGCGCTGCCTGGTGCTCGTGCACTTGTGGGAGCGCTCGATGCGATGGATGGGATCGATTTGGGGATCGTGACGGGCAACTACGAGCACACGGGACAACTGAAGATTGCGAAGGCTGGCTTCGCACCCGAAGTCTTCCGATTCAATGGCTGGGCGGACGACGGCGAACATCGCCGCGATCTCCCCAAGGTCGCGATGGATCGCCACGGAGCCGCACGCGGCAGTCGCCTGCCTGCTGAACACGTGATCGTGATCGGAGACACGCCCCATGACATCGACTGTGCGCGACACAATTGCTGTTGGTCGATCGCCGTGGCAACGGGAATTCATACGGAAGCGGAACTGGCGGAACACAAGCCGGATCTGCTCCTTCGGGACCTCCGCGACGGGCAGACCGTGCTCTCGTGGATTGCCTGTCGATGATTCCTTCGAGGATCGCCGCTGGCGATAGCCTGCGGGGGTGGAAGAGCCCACGGAACTGTGCAACGACTTTTGCGTCAACCAGCGCATTGCGCTGAAGATGGATCTGCCCGACACACGCGAACCGACGCTCGAACTGTTCGACCGACTTCGCAAGGTCTTCCCTGCGCTCACGCGCGTTCGTCGCGATGAGGCTGAAGTCGCGCTGGAAAGCGACGAGGCGCAGGATGACTTCCTGTGGGTTTCGCTCCGGCGCACATCGATTCGCAGTGGTCATTCGAGCCCCACATCGCTGCAGGACGCCTACCGCATTCACCGTGCCGTGCTCGAGACCGCGCCGTGGTTCCTGTCGATCAGCCCGCTGGACATCGAGCACATCGATCTGACATTCGGTTTCGACTTGGAGACCGATCAGCCGCGCGACAGCGTCGTGTTTGATGCGCTGCTCGCCCATTCGCCGCTCGCCCGACTGGTCGACGGTGAAATGGACAAACCCGTGGATGTGCAGCCGTTCCTTGGCATGTCGCTCTCCCCATCGGGCAACCTGATGGCCACCTTCGAGGTCAAGACTCGTCCGCGCAACAGCGATGGCATCCGGATGGGGTTCCCAGAGCCCATCAGCGTCTATCTCACGGTCCGGCGGAACGGTCCGCTCGGATCGCTTGAGGAACTGCCCGGGATCTTTGCCACGCTGTGCGGTCATGCCGAGCGGCTTGCGGAGGAACGCGCGATTCCGCACCTGGTGATGCCGATCCGCGAGGCGATTTCTGCGCGCTGAGAGCAGCGCAGCAGTCATCCCTGACCAGAGTCGACCAACGCCCTGGCAGCCCACATGGGCAGCGTCACAAGCGCATTGTGAACGCCATGCGCAAGCATTGCGGTCCAGAGCCTCCCCGTCCTCCAATAGACCCAGCACAGCAGCGAACCCGTGACCGTCACCGCAATCGTTCCCTCCAGTCCATAGCCGTGGACCGCGGCAAACACCACACTCGAGATGACGGCCGCGGCCGTGAAGCCCATGCTTCGCACGAGTGCGCCGAAGAGCAGCCCGCGGAAGATGATCTCCTCCACGATGGGTGCTCCGACAACGGCATCCAGTGTGTCCACGAACGCAAGCGGAAGCGGGCCGAATGCCAAGATCTCGTCGACTCCCTCCCACCATGCGCCTGCCGCGAACAGATCGGGCAGCAGGAAACTGATGACAGCGAGAATGATCTCCTGCAACCCAAGCAAGAACAGCACGGTCCCAACACACTGCAGCGTGTTGGCGCGTGAAGCGCCTGCGGTCAGCCCCAGCGCAGGCAACACTCCGCCGTTTCTCCACGCTGCACACAACCACATGAGAAACAGCGTTGGCACGATCCAGAGCAGGAGTGCGCTCGCCGACAGATACGACGCGAGTGGCGCTGGCATCGGGAGGAACTGCACAACACTGCCGAGCAGCAGCGTCCAGGCACTCAGACTCCCCATCACGATGACGGCCGCTGAGATGCCGCTTGCGCCATCCGCAATCGGCAGTGACAGCCCCGATGGGCAGGGACGGATCACCTCGGCTCGGCGCCACAGCAGCCAGAGCAGTGCGAGGATCGGCAGCGCCCAGATGCTCGCCGAGATCGCTCCCAAAGTGATGCGCCACAGGATTGGCAGCTCGGGTGGCGCGACCCCCCGATCGAAGACCGCGATCGTTTCATCGCGCATCTCATCGATGATCGATGGGTCGTCGACGATCGAAAGCTCAATCGCCTCATCACGAAGATCGTTCCACTGCACGGCTGCGTCTTCGCCCGCCAACACCAAGTCAGCGGCTGGAAGCGGCTGATACCCCGAGGCGATGTCGTCACGCATCACGGCTGCGTCAAGCCGCTGCACCACAGAGAGCGCCCGTGGTGGATCTTCCAGGATGTCCCACGGACCCGCGTCCACGGACATCAGCACGATGAGTCCCGCATCGACAACGCACAACAGCGCGCAGATCACGGTCGCAATCAGGGTGGCAGGGTGCTTCGGATCGATGGGGCATCGAATGGCGGAAGGCACCCCATCCGCAGCCGCGCGTGTGTCGATTGCCACACGACGATCCTACGAGACATCTGACGAATTGCATCGGACTCGATCGCCAAATGCCTATGCTCCCACGCCATGCGGACACGAATCATCGTGGGCGCGCTGCTCATTGCTGCGCTGATCGGACTTGCTGCGACGGACGCATGGGTGCCGTCCGTGCAGATCGGAGGTCTCACCTTCGGTCCAGGCATCGTGCTCACGCTCGTGAGCCTGCTGCTGTTCACGCCGCTGTTGGCTCTTGAGTTTTCATCGATGGTGACGCCGCGCGGGGAGAGTCGGCGTCCGCTGCTGCATTGGATCTCCATCGCTGGTGGAACGATGCTCGTTCTCGCCTCGTCGGGCGCACTGCCACAGTCCATCGCTGCCGCAGCAGCCCTGACTGCGCCCTTTGCGGCAGCGTGCATTGCCGGAGGGCTGCAGGTGATCAGCCGTCACAACGATGGCTTCGCTCGCGCGAGTGGATCCATCCTGCTGGGGTTTGCACTCATCGGAGTACCGCTTGGATTCTGGCTGCTGCTGCGTCGTGACACCGATCCGTGGACACTTGCGGCCGCAATCCTGTGCGTCAAGAGCGCGGACATCGGCGCCTACTTCACGGGCGTCGCCGTTGGCCGCAACAAGATGTGCCCGTGGCTGAGTCCAGGGAAGACCTGGGAGGGGTTTGCGGGTGGCGTGGTGCTCTCGGCGCTCGTGGGCACTCTTGCGAGTGTGATCAGCGGCCGTGATGCCGCTGTGCGCCTGGGCGTGGAGGCGGTCGATCCGCTTCGGGGCGCTTGGGTTGCGGTGCTGCTTGGCATGATTGGAACGCTTGGAGATCTCCTCGAGAGCTTGCTGAAGCGCGGGGCGGGAATCAAGGATTCGGGACGGGTGTTGCCCGGCATGGGCGGCTTGTACGACGTCTTTGACTCGCTGCTCTTGGCGGGACCTTTGGCATGGTGGCTTCTTGCTCGCCCAAGCTGATTTTCCATGGATGGGCGGCACGCCCTTCCTGCTACCCTTGATCATCCATGACCCTGATTGCCGATCTCGTCAGCCTCCACCAAGTGGACAGCCAGGCACGCGCACTCCGCTCACGCCTCGAGGGGGCCCAGCGGCACAAGGCGATTCAGGAACGGCAGGGCGCGCAGTTGCAGACGCGCATGGATGAGGTTCGTGCGCAGATCCGCCACCACCAGTCCACCGCGGCGAATCACGAAGCAGAGAGTGGCTCGGTGGACTCGAGGATTGAGTCGCTTCGCCAGCAGTTGAACGCAAGCACCAATCCTCGTCAGTACTCCGCGATCCTTGCGGAGATGAAGACACTGCAGTCGAAACGCGACGAGATCGATGAACTCGCTCTCGCTCAGATGCAGAAGGCGGAAGAGCTGCAGACGAAACTCACCGAGATCGAGCAGCAGGCGGCGGAACGGGCGAAGGTCGTCGATGTTGCCAAGGCCGAGTTCGAGACCTGCCGATCGGAAGTGGCTGAACGCCTCGCGTCACTCGAGCAGGAACGCGCTGCTGCCGCTGCGCGCGTTCCGCGCAGTGAGCTCGATGCGTTCACCCGCGCTGCAGATCTGTACGAGGGCGAAGCCATGGCGGAGTTGGTGACGATCGACTTGCGTCGACGGGAGTATGTCTGCGGAGCGTGCAACATGGAAGTGCCCGCGGAGAAGTACGCCTCGCTCGCGTCGAACCCGAATGTTGCCGTGACATGCACATCCTGTCAGCGGATTCTCTTCCTTCCGCAGGTGGCAGCCACTCACTCGTAACCAAGACGCCGCAGGTCATCCTCTTCGAGTCCGAAGTGGTGACCGATCTCGTGAAGCAGGGTGATTCGAATCTCGCGCGCCACGGCATCCTCTCCACCCTGAAGCGCCCCAGCCTCATCCGTCCACGCCTCCCAGCCCCCCGCCTCATCAATGACACCACGGCGAAAGAGCTGGATCGTGTCGGGAAGTTGCCCAGAATCCACCACGCTTCGATCGGTCCGTGCCACGCCCGAGTGAAGTCCGCACAGGTCATCCACATCCGGATCCAACCCCAACTCGAGCAGCAGTTCGGGGGACGCCGCATCGTCGACGACCAGCGGAGACTCATCGAGCATGCCAAGGATTCGAGGCGGCAGCTGCGCCAAGACGCGCTCGAGGAGCATGTCAAAGCGTGCGCGTTCCGCCGCACTCACCCTCGCACTCATGTCTGCACAGCACCCACGAGTTCCCCGATGGACTGCACCCCCTGCTCACCACACCAGCGATCGAGTCCTCGCACGATTCGCCGGACAGCGCCGTGGTCGATGAAGAGCAGCGTTCCAATGCCGACGCCCGTTGCGCCCGCGAGCAACAGTTCGGCTGCATCCTCCCAGTGCATGACGCCCCCCGTGCCGATGATCGGCACTCGTGCATCCCGCGCGATGCCGCGATGGACCTCGTGAACGACGCGGACTGCAATCGGATGGATCGCTGGTCCTGACAACCCACCGCTGCCGCGCGAAAGTCTCGGGCGCCGTGTTCGGACATCGATGGCAAGCGCTGGCATCGTGTTGCAGAGGGTCAGCCCTTCTGCGCCGCCTTCGATCGCCGCGGCGCAGGTTGCGACGGGGTCCGCAAGATCCGGCGCAAGTTTGACAAAGAGCTTGCTGCGACTCACCGCGGGGCGAACGGCAGCGAGAATCGCACGCACCGACGCAGCGTCCGAACCGAAGTGACGCCCCGTCCCGGTATTCGGGCAGGAGAGGTTCAGTTCGAGGATGGGGAACTCACCCGTGGCATCGAGTGCGCCCGCGACCGCCACATAGTCCGCCTCGCTGTGACCGGCGATAGAAGCGAAGGCCTTGCACGGCAGGGCTCGAACGCGCGGCAGTTCTTCTTCGAGGAATCGCGCGAGCCCCTTGTTGGCCAGTCCGATCGCGTTCAACATTCCGCCGCGTGCCGGGATGAGCCGCCAGGGCGCGTTGCCATCGCGCGCCTCATGCGTGATGCTCTTGGTGGTGATCGCACCAAACAGGCGCAGATCCATCACGTCGCCCAGTTCATCCACGGTGCCCGCGGTTCCCGCCGCCGCCACGAGTGGGGTCTGCAGAGGAACCCCAGCGAGAATCGTCGTCAGCGGTGGTGTCAGCACTCGATGGTTGTAACACATCTACAATGATCCAACATGAGTACTCCAGAGCGCATCGCACAGTTTGAGAAGATGGCTTCGGCGGATCCGACCAACGAGATGGCGCATTTCAGCCTCGGGAACGCCCTGCTGCAGGCGGGGCGTCACGCGGAAGCCGCGCGCAGCCTGCAGCGCGTGATCGAGTTGAGCCCAGGCATGAGCAAGGCCTATCAGCTGTGTGGGCAAGCGCAGATCGGTGCAGGCTGGGCCGATCAGGCCGTCGTGACGCTCGAACGCGGCTTCATGCTTGCCGCCGAACGCGGAGACCGCATGGTCGAGCAGGCGATTGCGAAGGCGCTCGAGTCCATTGGTCGCGAGCCACCGCGGATGGAACGCGCCACACGCCCCGTTGCCGCCGTGGACGGGAGTTTCATCTGCAGGCGAACGGGTCAGCCAGGAACGCGGCTTGCGGGAGCACCTTTCAAGGGTCCTGTTGGAGCATGGATCGGCGAGAACATCTCGGCGGAAACATGGCGGAACTGGATCGGTCAAGGCACGAAGGTGATCAATGAGATGCGCCTCGACTTTTCGCGCGACAAGGATCAGGAAACCTACGACCAGCACATGCGCGAGTACCTCGGCATCGATGATGAGGTGATGGCTTCGATCGCTGCCGCGAAGTCAGGTGTCTGACCGCCTTCAGGTCCGCCGAAGCCAGACCCACCACTCGAGCAGCAGGACCCCGACTGCGGCAAGCAGCAACCATGGCCACATGGACTGCGATGCAGCTCGGCTCGGTTGCGCTGCGATGCTGTTGGTGGCCAGTTGCAGTTGATCCGCCGCGTCGAGGCGCCCCTCCGTTTGGCAGTCCATGTTCACGGCAAAGGCGAGCGATGTTGGTGTGGCACTCTTCGATCCGATCTGCCATTCAAGGGTGGCCGTGCCGGCACGCCGAAGCGGTCCCAGCGTGAAGCGACCGCCCTCGAGCAGCGAGAGCGGTGGCGTCATTCCAGTTGAGCTGCGCGCGCTCGGCGCCTGCGCCCCCGCGGGCAGTCGCCCGGACGCAACGGCACCAGGACTCAGCGGCTCCTCTGCGGCGGGCAGTCCACCCGCAGCGAGCCACGCCAGTGCATTCGCGGTGAAGTTCACGAAACTGCGCTGAAAAGGCCAGTCGCTGTCGAGCGGATCGAAGGAGACATACACGAGCGTGAGTGGCCCTCGGCTGAGCGTCAAGATCATCGGTCCCTCGCTCGCTTCGACCACAACATCGCTGTCGCTGCCGGGGGCGACAGCTGTCATGGATGCCACGAAAAGGTCATCGAGATTGACATACTGCAGCAGCGGATGTTCGCTGCGGATGCTGCGAGGCAGCACCTGCTGCTTCGTGCCGAACGGAACGATCGATGTGCCCGTCGGTGCTGCCCCGAACATCAGGTAGCGCCCGCGAGCCATCGACTGGGGAGCCACCTGCTCCAGCACGACGACATCGAACGCATCGGGCGCGCTTGGATCCTTGGCAAGCCGCGCATTCCATGCATCGAGCGTGAAGGACTCGAAGGATGCTGGCGACATTCCCTCGATCACGGACCGAAGCACGAACGAGCCGCGACCGACAAGCGCGATCTTCAAACCCCCCAGCCGCGGTGCGACAACGCGTGCGGCGTTGTCGGCAGGCAGCCGATCCTCCGCCGTCACACGGACTTCCACCACCGCTCCCGCAGGGACCTGCACTCCGGGAAACACCGCTTGCGTTTGCGCCGGAAGCAGAGCGCCCGTGGCAGCATCGGGCGATGCGGCGGCCAGTTCCATGGGCGCTGGAGTGACCGCCAGAAGCCGTCCATCCACACGAAGTTCAAGGTCCGTCTGCCGAGGACTCTTGCTCCAGGAAACGACCCGTGCAAACACCCGAACCTCACCGGGGCTCTCTGGCATCCGCGTGACGGCTATGGCTCCCACTCCGACATTCGGCGAGTCCTGACCCCCGATTCGGTGAAAGACCACACGCTCACCATCACGAAGGGACAGTCCCTCGAGATCAGCGATGCGTCCATCCGAATAGACCTCCAGAACGGCAGGAACCGACAGATTCGCGGTCCCATCTTCGCCTCCTCTCGCCGCGAACGAGCGGGCCAACTCGATGCCGCCGCCGATTGCGGTCGACTCATCCGTTGCTTCAATCGACTCGATGGCCGTGATCGCCTGAACAGCGCTGTCGGTGAATGGACAGAGCACCGTTGCTTCCGAGGCGAAGGCGATCACCATGATCGATGGAGCCGGCCCAGCGAACAGACCCCCGCCGTGCAGGGCACGCACGCGTTCGACCGCTTGCTCCTTTGCTTGGGCGAGTCGCGTACCGTCGGCTTCGCCGTCCAATGCGCCCATCGAACCGGAGCGATCGATGAGGATCGCGATCTTCTCGGCACCACCCAGTCCAAGATCCACCTGCGGCTGGGCAATCCCAAGTGCAACAAGCCCGAGCGCGATCAACTGGAGGAGGAGAAGGAGCGACAGTCGCAAGCGCTGAAAGGGTGCATTGGCACGAACATCTTCCGCTGCCCTGCGCCAGTGCATGGTGGCAGCGACCACTCGCCGAGATCTGCGCAGGCGGAGGAAGTACAGCGCAAGCAGAGGCGGGATCGTGGACGCCGCAATCACCGCCCCGGCGAGGGGCGCAATCCAGTCCAGAGCGAGCATCGCCGGGTTCCCCACCATCATGCGAGCAGTCCCCGCCTTCGCAGGTAGTCCACGAGGAGTGTTTCCAACTGCAGTGATGTCTCGACCACTTGATGGGCGATGTTTCGCCGGACGCAGTACTCGCGGAGTGATGCGATGTGCGCATCAAGCCGCTCGCGGTACTGTCCGACCACCGCACTCGACGCGGTCACCTCGACTTCGGCGGCGCTCTCGGAGTCGACAAGCCGCAGATCACCGAGCACACCATGGCGTGCAGGATCGATCTCGTCTGGGGCCAGCAGCTGCAGCGCATAGACATCGAATCCTCGTCCAGCGATCGAGCGCAGGCCCTTCTCGAAGCCATCAGGGAAGAGGAAATCACTGAGGAGCAGCAGCACACCGCGCCCCTGCCCACCGAGCGCAATCGCGCGACATGCCGCCGCGAAGTCAGCCGTCCCACCTGGCTGCAAGTTGAGCAGCCACTGCCCCATCTCGCGAGTGCGCCTGCGACCGCGCAACCCTGTGAGTCGCTCGATGCGGTCATCCGAGAATGAAAAGAGGCTGACACGATTGTTGTTGACGAGCCCGATGTAACCGAGCGCCATGGCCAGTCGACGCGCATAGTGCATCTTGTTGGGCGTTCCAAAGTCCATGGACGCGCTCGCATCCACGGCGATCACCATCGACAGGTCCTCCTCTTCCAGAAACATCTTGAGAAAGAGCCGATCGAGCCGCGCATAGATGTTCCAATCGACGAACCGAAGATCATCGCCATGCGAGTAGTTCCGAAAATCGGCGAACTCCACCGACTGTCCACGGCGTCGGCTTCGACGCTCGCCGTGGATCTTGCCGGAAAAGATTTTCTTGCTCACCACATCGAGTCGATCGAGGTGCGCCATGAGACGCGAGTCGAGCAGATCATCGATCGTGCCAGGCTCGTTCACTCCGCCTCCCCAATCGCCTGGAATTCGGCGGGCGTGGCCTCGATGAGCTGTTGCACGAGGGCATCGGTCGTGATGCCTCCCGCCTCCGCCTCGAAACTGCGCATCACGCGGTGGCGAAGTGCCGGCACTGCCACAGCGGCGATGTCTTGGGTACTCACGGCGGTGCGACCACCCATCAGCGCCATCACCTTCGCGCAGGCGATGATCGACTGCGCTCCACGCGGGCTCGAGCCCACGGCGATCAGGTGCTCGCACTGCGCGGGGGAAAATGCACCACCGGGTTGCGTGGCAAGCGTCAGGCGCACCGCGTAGTCCTGCACATGAGGTGCAACCACGACCAAGCGCGCGAGACCCTGCGCCCATGCAATCTGCGCGGGTGTCAGGACAGGCTTGACTTCCGCTGCGGCCGATGGAACGCCCGTCGTGCGCTCGATGATCTCCTGCAGTGCCTCACGATCCGCGGACGGCACGATCACCTTGATCAGGAATCGATCGAGCTGCGCCTCGGGGAGTGGATAGGTTCCCTCCTGCTCGATAGGATTCTGGGTGGCGGCGACCATAAAGAGAGGTGGCAGCCGCCAGCTCTTTTTGCCCACTGTGATCTGGTGTTCGGCCATGGCTTCCAGCAGCGCTGATTGTACCTTGGCTGGCGCCCGGTTGATCTCGTCTGCCAGCACCAGATGGTTGAAGAGGGGGCCTGGCTGGAAAACATAACTGGCATC
>SXGR01100569.1_pt1 | contig 40061 bp, 59 predicted proteins | sample 3174711 | NCBI WGS metagenome assembly SXGR01 (sample SAMN11356860, study PRJNA531348) | freshwater metagenome | isolation source: freshwater sample F1-60 | place: China: Fuxian Lake, Yuxi | collected 2017-12-25
ACGGAGACACTACCAATGGCTTACATGAATCAAGAACGCAAGGCGAAGATCGTAGCGGCGGCCAAACCGGTTTTGAAAAAATACGGTATGAAAGCGACGTTCCGCTGCGATAGGCATAAAATCACTTGCACCCTAAAATCGGGCGCAATTGATTTTATTCCGGAATTGATAGACGATCGCGGCAACGAATATTGGGTTGAGCCGTCTGCTAGGCGGGCAGCTTATCACTTCGAAATTAACACCTTTTGGTTTAAATCGCGTTACAAGGATAGCATAGCAAAGGATTTTATCGGTGAGATGGTTTCGGCATTAGAGGGGGCAAACTGGTACGACCGCAGCGATATTATCACGGATTATTTTGATACGGCCTATTATTATAGCCTGAACGTGGGTAGTTGGGATACCCCTTACATTCTCACCGCGTAAACGGAGACACTACCAATGGCTTACATGAATCAAGAACGCAAGGCGAAGATCGTAGCGGCGGCTAAACCGGTTACAAAAAAATTCGGTATCAAAGCGCCAACACGCGCTGCGGAAGTGGAGCGGATGTATGAACGTGCTGAGGCAACAAGCGCGATCGTACATGCAGCACGTAAGTGGAATGAAAGAGAGAAAGACCGGAGGACTGTTTCGAATGGATGGCAACAACGTCTGGAGTCGGCAAAGTCCGTGCTTTCGCGGGCTGTTTGTCACTACGAATACGTTATTATTTGCCAAGAGGAAGAAGCTAACCGCAAGAACACACAGGTTAATGATGAGGATAAATAAAATGCGCGACGACATTACTGCTGCACGCGGTACTGAACGCCCACCATACCCCACGCCACCGCCGTGTGCCTATTGCGGGGGCTCCGAATACAACGACAAACGTCACGGCGACAGTTGGTCCAAGGTCGTACATAACGGCGTCTGGGTCACTATTCATCATGACTGTTACCGCAAGTGCGAAGAAGCTGGCTGGTTTAAAGCAGAGCGCCGATTCCAGGTAGCGGAACGCGCACGTATTACGAGTAGCGAACGACAACACAAAAGAAGCGGCGGACACCAAAACCAATCCTATAACGGAGAAGAATCGTGATATGTATGTAAAACTCTTTGGCTCCATTCTTACTTCATCCGTCTGGGCAGAAGATGCCCACACGCGGATCATTTGGATCACCATGCTTACCATGGCAGACAGAGATGGTGATGTTCGCGCCTCAACATCTGGCCTAGCACGAATAGCAAACGTAACACCAGAAGCTACCGCCAACGCACTCGCCATACTCTTAGCTCCAGACCCCGAGAGCGCCACCCTAGACAGCGATGGCCGAAGAATCGTAACCAGAGAAGGGGGCTGGCACATCCTCAACTACGGCAAGTACCGTGCAATTCAAGACCATGAAGCAAGGAAAGCAACATGGCGAGAGTCGTCGCAGCGGCAGCGAGATAATCAACATTCGTCAGCACAAATGTTGACGTCAACATTTCCTCTTGCAAAGTCAACAGAAGCAGAGGCAGAAGCAGATACAAACAACAGCACAGCACACGCGGATCGGTTCGGTCATGCCGACCAACTGACGGCCTACCAAGAGCTCCGCAAGGCCGCGAGTCTCGGCACAAGTTTCGACGCTGGCCTAACCGCCGTTGCCCTACCTCCAGGCGGGGGGCGGGCGTACAGCTGGGTGACTATTGGCAGGGCGCTGGGCGATTTTTATGCCGCTAACGGTGCGGTACGGATGACCCCCGCCGCACTCCGCGCTTTTTGCCGCCGCATTGAGTCGGACGACGCCCGACCCGCTGACCAGTTACCTCGAGGAACCAGTAAACAGGAACGCGGACGCGCCGCGCTCAACGAAACCCTACGTCGCAGAGGATACACGAATGGCCTCGATTCCAGTCATTACGAAATACCTCGCCCTATTTTCGGAACTCTACCCGACCCGCGACATCACGAACCTCACAGCTGAAGCCTGGGAATATGCATTGGCCGACGTAGGAGATCGCGGATTTATATGGGCTGCCGACAAACTTCTCAGGGAACCAGGGCGCACATTCTTCCCGACTCCGAACGAGTTACGCGGACACATGAGCGCCTACCGTGAACGAGTCACCGATAGCGGCCCGTCGCGCATTGGCTACGGGCCAGATATAGCGGAGCCGATCACCGACGAACAAGCCGCCGAATGGCAGCGGGTCAAGGCACGGTTACGGGCGTAAATACGGGTATAGCCCTTGCGCCACCGTAACCCATTGAGGTATCATCCAGTACACACCGACACCAATGGAGCAACATGATGAGGGTATTACCGTATGGAGCGATTCAGGCAGCGGCGGAGGCGTCCGGTTATCATCGAGTGTACGTCAGCCGTATCGTCAACGGCTGGAACCCGTGGCGCAAAAGCTCAACCCTGCTTCTCCTGTCTCTCCATGCGGCGGGATGGGAACCACCAGAGGGAAAGGCGTTCTTGCGCCAGTGGATTCGGCTGCACAGCGTCCCCGTTGCCGCCCGTGAAGCAATGGTGCAAGAACCGATGACAGTCACCGAAGCCGCACCGGAGCAAGTCGCAGACACTCAACCCGTCGAGGTACTCGCATGAACGTGTACGGAGAGCAGGGCTATGCCGACGCCGCTGACCGCGAGGATTGCCGCAACGATGACACAAATCGGCAATATGTCGAGGAACTCAATCAGGCGATGGAGATTATGGCAGCAGACCGAGAGTCTAATTTGTCGCCGCTTGACGACGAATATCCAACCGAAGAGGATGTATGATTTACTTCGCCTATGACCTTGACCACGGCGCAACCCTGCACGACGCGCAAAACGAAGCGTGGCTGGATACGAAGGAGCCTGCAAACGCGCCGGAAGTCGAGTACCCACCGGAACAGTGTCACCGTTGCGGCGAACCAATGAAACACGGCGGCGACGACGGGCATCAGTGTAGTTGAACACCGCCGCCGGACGGCATCCGGCAACAGACGTTAGACAGAGAGATTGCAAATGACGATCCTTAAGTTGCCACACGAAGGTGATACATACACTGGATTAGTTAACCGTTGCGTTGTCGAACAAGGTAAGTACGGAGATCAAGTACTCTTTGAGTTTGGGCCTGATCGCCTCTATTTACCGAAACTCAGTGCCGACCGTCAGCTTCTGCGCTGCGGGTTTGATATGGGAGGCAGCAGTCCACTCGTAGATTACCCGCAAATTGCCGGTAACACCTTACGCTTCTCTCGCGACCACAACGCAAACGCACCCGACAAACCCTATTGGGGAATCACTATTGCCACCGGCAATACGCCACCCCTACGCAAACGCATGACTGAAGTACCAGGCATTGCACCCAAAGTGCCAGCCACACAGACAACAACAATCAGTGCCATGCAGAAAACGTTGACACCACCAACCACACGATCACGGCAGCAAGTCGCCGCCGCCTACGCATGGTGCCTACAGACAGTCGCCGCCGCACAAGCCGCCGCGTTCCCCAAGCCAACCTCAGAGTCTATTCAATCTGGCGCAGCAACCCTATTAATCCAGCTTGATAAGTCAGGGCTGTTGTTTGAACCAATCACGCTAGCGACGGTTGCCAAGGCGCTTGACCTCACACCGCCAAGCCAGTTTGAGGAGCCGCTGCCTGAGTACAACGAAGACAATCTTCCGTTCTAGTCATGCCCAATCCACGAGAGATTATCGAAGCCCGTATCGGGATTCAAGGGATTGAAGAACTGCACAATCAGCGTCGGCACCTTGTCGCTATGTCGGCATTACTCCGCGCACGGCACGGACCGTTCGGTACATGGGAGGCCATTCGCAAATCCAGCCTCTGCACCATCCGATCACACGTCCGGGCCCAGCATCTTGCAGCAGGCACCAAAGCGACCGAAGCGGCGCTCGATGATGTCGCACATGTCGCGCAAGATTACAAAGCTCTTGTGACCACAGCAACAGAAGAACGTGCACAACTCGCCGTGATAGACAATCAGATTACGGATATTAACGACCTGATCTACCGAGATAATACCTTGATCTTCCACCTAACTGCTGAAAGCAAGTTGCAATAGTTGCAATAATGCTCAGACGAAAGAAGAAGCACCCCACCCACGCGAACCTCAAAGCTAAAGTCCCCAAATCGCGTCGGCCTCTCAACAAGAGCAACCCCGTGCGAAGGGCGCGGGAGTTTGCTCGTGCTTACGGTAGCAAAGCGCGTGTACAGTTTGTGCAAAGCATCCCCTGCGTTCTCTGCGCTCGAACACCCAGCGTGAACGCCCATATAAAAAGTCAGTCCGGCATGGGTCGCAAAGGCGACTACACAACCATCGCCGCACTGTGCTACGAGTGTCATATGAAGTATGACAACAATACGTTATCAGACTGGGCAGTAAAGAAAGCAGAGGACAATGCAGCCAGCATAGAACTTGCATGGCAAGTCCATCAAACAATGAGGGAAGCCTACGCATGAGTAAACTAGACTTTGGATTATTTGCACCAACAGGCGCCGATTTGCGTAATGTCGGCATGTCACAAACCAATGACCATGCATCTACACGATGGAAGGTACTTGCCGCCGAAGCGATTACCTGGTGCGCTGAAAACCTTCACGACTTTACGACCGACGACGTGTGGGCCTACCTTGCTAGATCAGGACGCGACATCATAGAAACCGAACGCAACAGCCGCGCAAACTGCCGCGTTTACAAAGCCCACGCCAGACTCGATACAGGCGGGCGCTGCTACGTTGCTGATTCAACTTGAAAAATCAGGGCTGCTGTTTGAGCCGATCACGATGGATACCGTGATGACGCCGCCAAGCCAATACGAAGAACCGTTGCCGCCGCAACCTGACCGTGAAGATTTTTTGCCATTCTAAGAGGCGTAAAAAATGGGAAAAGTTCTAATTGCTTGTGAGGAGTCACAAGCCGTTACAAAAGAAATGAGAGCGTTAGGAATCGAAGCGTATTCATGCGATATAGAAGTGTGTTCAGGTGGTCGCCCTGAGTGGCATATACGGGAAGATGTGACGCCATTGCTTGAACAGAAATGGGACATGATTATTGCCTTCCCACCCTGCACCCATCTTGCGGTTTCTGGGAGAGCATTGTTTAAGCAAAAGAGAGAAGATGGACGACAACAGCAAGGAATTGATTTTTTTATGTTATTTGCTAATGCCAAATGTAACCGCATTGCAATAGAAAACCCCGTCAGTATTATGAGTACGGTTTGGCGAAAGCCCGATCAGATTATTCAACCTTGGATGTTTGGACATCCAGAATCCAAACGGACTTGCTTATGGCTTAAGGGGTTGCCAAAACTTGAGTCAACTAACAATGTCAAAGCTCAGTTTGACGCACTACCAAAAAACAAGCGATGTCCATTGCACTGGTTACCACCGTCAAAAGACAGGGGCAAGATACGGTCAAAAACTTTTATGGGTATAGCAAAGGCAATGGCTTCCCAATGGGGGGCTAGTAGTTATTCAGACGTTGGGCCAATCATTGGCGGAAACTGATTTTATCAAACTGCGCGGAAATGATTCGGGCTGCCGCGGCGGTTGAGGGCACGAAGATGAGCGAAACGCGCACAAACGATTTGGCGCACACGCACGAATTATATTTAGATTTTTTGCTGCAAAGTTTAGCGGGCCGCACGTTGCGCGAACAAATCGAGCTTGTTAGCGCTGCCAAGCCTGCCCGCCCAATTCTGAAATGGGCTGGGGGCAAGACCCAGCTTCTGCCCGACTTGCTGGCGAAGGCACCGCCTACTTACAACAAATACATCGAGCCATTCTTTGGCGGCGGCGCGTTGTTCTTTGCTCTCCGCCCACGCGAGAGCGTGATTGCTGATGGAAACCCTGAACTGGTCAATCTCTACAGGGCGGTAGCCGATCACGTCGATGATGTCATCGCCTCACTGCTGGAATACACAAACACGGAGAGCGCCTTCTATGCGGCGAGGAAGGTGGACTGGGAGTCAATGTCGCTGGCGGCAGCGGCGGCTCGAACCATCTTCCTGAACAAGACCTGCTTCAACGGTCTGTATCGCGTTAACAAGAAAGCTCAGTTCAACGTCCCCTTCGGGAACTACAAAAAGCCCCGCATCTGTGACCACGAGGGGCTTCGCGCGGCGAGTGAGGCACTTCGCAAGTCGACCATTGTTTCCGGCGACTATCTCGAAGTCCTGCAGACGCAAGCCGAGCCGGGCGATTTCATCTTCCTCGACCCGCCATACCTGCCGATTTCGGAGTACGCCGACTTCAAGCGATACACGAAAGAACAGTTTCTCGAGGACGACCATCGCCGTCTCGCCGCTGAGGTGGCTCGGCTTCACGACCTCGGATGTCATGTGGTGTTGACCAATTCCAACCACCCGTTGGTGCACGACCTGTACAGCGCCTACCCGATCGAAGTCCTAAAGACAAAAAGGCACATCTCATCCAAAGGTCAGTCGCGGAGTGGAGAGGACGTCATTGTGAGTGTCTCTCCGAAAAGACGGAATGTGCGGGATTCTATTGGACAACATCATAACCCCTAACACGAGGAACGTAACATGAAAAAGCCCATTTACAAAACACAAAAGCCGACGACGAAAAAAAAGACAGCGGCGAGCAAGTGACGCGCACCGACTACGTCGCGTGGCCGACGTTTTGGCCGTTTGAGCAGGAAGCGTTTGCTGTCCCGGCCGCGAAACTGCGCGGCATGGTACGGGGCGACTCGCCAATCGAAAGCCAAGTGGCTGCCGTGCGTGTGCTGCATAAACTGAGCGCCATCCAGTTAGAGATCATCAAGATGCTCGGCTCGATGGGGTCGCTGACGGCGAGGGAGTTAGAAGAAGCGCCATCGTTTGCGAAGCTTGCGCCCTCAACGGTGCGGAAGCGGTTGAGTGAACTGAAGGCGATGGGCCGCGTGGTGCAGGACGGACGGAAAGACGGGATGGCGAAATGGCGGCTGGTATGAGCCGATCAACGGGCATCTTGATCACGTTTGTCTGCATTTTGCTGGCCGTCCTGGTCGCCGAGAACGTAGCGATTGTCTGGGATGTTATGCTGCACCCAATCCGCGTGTGTAGCGAGGGGAAACCATAATGGCACTCAAAGCCGGTGACACCAAAGCCAAGAAGCAAGCGCGTGAGCAACGCGCCTACGAAAAGGTTTGCACAAACGCTTTCAATCACGCCCGCGAAGCCATGTATGAGGCAGCGACGCTAAAAAGCGACACGCTGTCGGCCACGATCACGCGCTACGTCGCCTGTCGGTTGCGGATGCCGTGGCACGTGGTCACACGAGGCAAGTGAAAACTATTGTTTTGCACTTGCCAGAGCCGCCGTCCGCTAACGTGTACTGGCGGCATAACCGTGGGCGCACCCATCTGTCGTCCGAAGCCAAGCGGTATCGAGACACCGTGCAAAAAGCCTACGCGACACAACAACGCACAAGCAAGATTGCGTTTCCTGTAGGGGCCGTTGCGCTTGTCTTTGATTGGCGGCGCTCGCGCAAGTCCGGCGATCTGGACAATCGCTTCAAGCAAGCATTGGACGCCCTACGTGGCGTGGCCTATACCGATGATGACCAGATTGTTGAGATACACGCCTATCGCTCAGACGTTGAGCCAAAAGGTACACTGACCCTGACTCTTTCCAACGGGACACTTACTAAGTGATTATGCCTCTCGTGCGAAAAGAACTCGTTGTTAAATGGGACACCGAACTACGGCTCATGAACGCGCTCCGCGATCAGTTGCTGGCTTGCGGCCTCAACGCATCAAACGTCTGTATTGTCACCGTTTCAACTGACTACTCCTCAGTCATCGGCCAATACCTGCGTCATCAGCTTACAGACCAGGGCGAGATATGTTGCGGCTTCGGAATAGATGTTCCCTATCCAGACCAGCCATTCGACGATGCGTGTGTGCAGGTACTCTGCGATACCTTTAGGCTGCACCGTAACGCAACAGAAGGTCGGACAATTCTTTTGGTAGAAGCAGGAGTGATTCGCGGGGGTAACTATGCCAAGATTTTGAATATTATTCGCAACACCTTACATATAACTGAACCCGTACAAACGCTGGCCTTGTTTGAAAATATTCACAGCAAATGGGCATCTGATTTTGTTGGACAATACTACGACGATGACACGCAAGACCTTACATTTTGGTGGGAGCAACGCAACAATCACTGGAGCCGCCCATGCGCTTTGAGTTAGATAGCCACCGCCGCACCATCGGCATGACCACCGTTGCTTCGTCAAACGGGCAAACCATTACACAACGCCGCAACCTTGACCACGAAGCAAAAGTGTTAACTGCGCGTTACTTGTACCTTGCTAACATAGAAACGGTTCAATGCCAACAACTCAGCAATTAAATTTAGAAGCCTCCAAAATGGGCGGACGCACCTACGACAGTGCGCGGTATGTATTGGAGCGCACCGTGCCAGCCGTCGCGCCAAAAGCAAAAGTAAAACAAGGCGGCAGCGGTCAGTCATCAAACCGTGACATCGTGTGAAATGTGCAAGCTGCGGGACAGAAAAATTTGACGAACGCGAGCCGTTGGGATGGGATAGCCGTCAAGGATTCCGCAAGCTATTCCCTCAAATTCCTGTGTCGTTGCAAGTCGTTGACCGTGTCTCATTCGGTCACCCGTCTCTCGAACCGAACCAACTGTACTGGGGTGACAACCTCCATGTAATGCGACAACTCCCAAGCGAGAGTGTCGACCTGATCTACATCGATCCGCCGTTCTTTTCAGGGCGGAACTACAATGTGGTCTTTGGCGACCAGAACGAACTGCGTTCCTTTTCAGATATCTGGGACGGAGGTATGCCGGGCTACCTCATTTGGCTGAATGCGCGTCTCTACGAAATGAAACGGATCCTACGAAAGACGGGAACTATCTACGTCCACCTTGACTGGCACGCATCGCACTACGTAAAGGTCGAAATGGACAAGTTATTCGGACACGAAGCATTTCGAAACGAGATCTTTTGGCGCCGCGATGTCGCTGGAAAGGGCGCGAAACGAGTCTCCCTGCAATGGCCCCGCAACGTTGACACACTGCTGATGTACTCCAAGGGTCACAAGTGGCAGTTCGAACAAGCCTCGAACGAACTGTCCCCTGAACAAGCAATGAACTACCGATATGTCGAGGACAGTGGGCGACACTTCAAGGCCGTGCAGCTTGGTGACTATTCTGAGAAGTCGATTCAGCGGATGGAAACAGAGGGGCTTATCTACGTCTCTGCGACTGGGAAGAAGTACAAGAAGTACTACCTCGATGAGGCCCGTTCTACGGTGGACACGATCTGGACCGACATCCCTGGTTTTGGCACCCGCACCGCGTCTGCCGAACGGCTTGGATACCCCACCCAGAAGCCCGAGGCGCTCCTTGAACGAGTCATACGCGCCAGTTCTAATCCGGGAGACTGTGTCGCTGACTTCTTCTGCGGTGGCGGCACGACCCCAGCGGTAGCGCAGCGCCTCGGACGGCGTTGGGTGGCGTGTGATCAGTCGCGTGTGGCAGTTGCGCTGACCAAAGATAGAATGACGCGCCAAGTCAAAGAGCAAAGTGGCAGCCTGTTTGCTGTTGCCGATTTTACGGTCGAACACTGGAATGTGTACGAAGCTCGGAGCATTGTGTGAAATGTGCGACCTGCGGCACGGAGGAGTTTGACGAACGCGAACCGCTGCTTGGTTTCGCACAGATTCGTTGTCATTGCGGTGTTCGGCGAGGGTGTCCGAAATTTTGTGTGTGAGGCATAACATGACGGAAAGGAGAAGTAGAGACTCGTGGTGACGCCTCATTTCCTTAATCAGATCGTTCAACAGGACTGCGTCGAAGGGATGCGTCAACTTCCAGACGCGTGCGCCACGCTGGTCATTGCTGATCCTCCGTACAATCTCGACAAGGACTTCGGTCAGTATAAGGAACGCGACAACAGAGAGCAGTGGTTGCCGTGGTCGCGTGAGTGGATTGCGGAGGCGGTGCGAGTGCTTGCGCCAGGCGGAAGCATCTTCATCTACGGCATCCACCGTCATCTGTGCTGGATTCAGTGCCACCTATACGACATCGGTCTAACGTATAGACGGCAGATCATTTGGTACTACGAGAATGGCTTTGCGGGCTACACCAAGACGCTTGCCGCTCACTACGAACCACTTCTCTGGTTCAGCAAGGGCGAAGGGTTCACATATCACCCGATACGTGAACCCTACAAGAGCACCGAACGCCTAAAGCACAAGATTATCAAGAATGGCAAGGAATGGACGCCGCATCCCGACGGTCGGCTCGCAGGCGACGTGTGGCGCTTCCCAACCCTCGCGGGACGACGCTTTAGAGATGAGAAGGTCGATCATCCGACCCAGAAGCCGCTCTCGCTTTCAACCCGCATCGTCGAGCATTTCTCGAATCCGAACGAGACCGTACTTGTTCCGTTCGCGGGAAGCGGCTCAGAATGCCTCGCCGCGGCAATGACGCGAAGGCACTATATCGGCTTTGAATTGAACAAGAACTATATCACCATTGCCGAGAAGCGGATTGAGGATTGGCGCGACGGGGCAGACTAACTCACTTTGGTGCCTCAAGAGCCCCTGCAACACCGAGGGAAACGGACACCGCGTGACCGAGGTTAGCCTCGATAGTAGCGCGCAGCGATGTGCTCTCGGCGTCAGCGTAGGGTAACGAAGAGAGCACTGGATAAGGAGTTCGGATGTCAGACGATCGCAGCCAACCGTCAGTTGCTGGCGACCTCGCCCTTACACTCGACGTCGAACCACGCAAGCCACGTCTTGCGTGGCAGGGAATGGAGCGGAAGGAACTCGCCGCTTCTGTTCCAACACAGGTGGTCGAAATCGTCCGACCAGGTCGTGCGGTCGAGCGCAAGGGCGAGCTTGATCTCACTGGTCGCGCGGCGGCACCCCGCGACGAGTTGGAGCGTCCCGACAACCGGCTTATCTGGACCAACGACAACTTGGTTGCGCTCCAGACGCTGCTGGACGAGCGCGATCCCAAGACCAAGGATTGGCGCTACCGTGGGAAAGTCGACCTGGTCTACATCGACCCGCCATTCATGGTAAACAACGATTTCATAGCCGACAACGCGATCGAAATCGAATTAGACAAAAAGGCCCACGTCCAGGCACGCAAAGAACCTTCACTCGTAGAGATCATTGCGTATAAGGATACGTGGCGACAGGGGCTCGACAGCTTCGTGTCGATGATGCGTGCGAGGCTGTTGCTGCTGAAACAACTGATCGCGCCGACCGGCAGCATATATGTCCACCTCGACTGGCACGCCGTGCATTACGTGAAAGTGCTGATGGACGAAATCTTCGGATACGAGAACTTCGTAAACGAGATCATCTGGCAGCGCACTGGCGCTCACAACGATCCCGTGCAATTCGGCGTCGTTCACGATACGCTCCTCGTCTACACCGTTGCGCCTACCCGGTTCTTTGATCCTGCGTTCGTGCCGCTTTCAGACGAGCACGTGCAAACGCGATTCAACCTGATTGAGCCGAAGACCCAGAAGAGGTTCTTTGCCGGACCAATCACGGCACCCGGGAGTGGTCCACCTCGGAGTTTTCGGGGCAAGTTGATCCCGCCTCCCCCGGGCCGTCATTGGAGCTATTCGCAAGAGGGCATCGACGATCTAGCGTCGAAAGACTTGATCTACTACTCAAACACGGGCACGCCTTACCTGAAGCAGTACATGGATGACTACATGGCACAGGGGCGGCGCGTGCAGGACGTGTGGACCGACATCCTTCCCAGCAAAACGGGTGCGGAGATTCTTGGATATCCCACGCAGAAGCCAATGAAATTGCTTGATCGGATTATCAGGTCTTCGTCGCCTCGCGACGGCCTGGTCTTGGATTGTTTTGTTGGAAGTGGCACCACGGCGGAGGCGGCCGAGCGGCTCGGTCGACGATGGATCGGAATCGACAACGGCAAGTATGCTGTTCACTTGGCGCGGAAACGCCTCATCGAGCTTCATGGCGAGCCCCGCCCTCCTGAGAAGCCCGCATATGACTACAGAGAGTGCGAACACTGCAAGAGCATCGAACGAAAGGAGAAGCCGCAGCGGAGCCCTGGAACGTATCAGGTGCGTCCGTTCACGATCGAGAACATGGGCGTGTACCAGCGAGCGTCTGAATGGCAGGGGTTCCAACAACACCGCACGGCGTACCGTGACGAGATGATCCGTGTGTTCGGCGGTGAGCCGGTAGATCATTCGCCGCTGTTGCACGGGCGCAAGGCCAACGCGTGGGTCCACGTTGGCCCCCTGGACGCGCCCATTTCGTCGGTGCAAGTCTGGGCCATTGCTCGGGAGGCGCAGCGGACTGAAACGAGAGCAGTGACCGTGCTGTCGGCAGACTTCGATACCCTTTCTGGTAGCGAGAAAGAGGATATCAAGAAGAAGACCGGCGTGGCCATCACGATCCGCGTCATTCCATCAAGCGCCATCGATGAAGTCAAAAGACGACTTGATCTCTTGCGAGCGAACCCAGACCTCGCGGTCGAGTCAACAGCAGTCCCGGCTTTCTACGCACCGCTCTCGATTGTGTTGGAAGAGCACGTATCCGGACAGAATGTTGAGCTGAGGCTCAAACGATGCGAGGTCGATATCGAGTCGTTCATCGCTAGTCAGCGGCCGCTACTCATGCCTGTGGTCGAAAGGATGACGGACAAGGCGAAAAAGAAGGCGGTTGAGGAGGCAAAGCGTTGGGCGAAGCGCGAGAAGGAACTAAAGGAATGGCTCGACAAAGCCAAGAGTTGGCAGTCATTTGTCGACTTTTGGGCTGTGGACTGGGACTATGGTCGACACGTTGGTGAAGACGAGAAACCGATCTTCATCACCGAATGGCAGAGTTTCCGTAGTCGAGGCACGGGCACGAGTGGCGAGCTGACTTTCGTCGCCAAGTTCGGCTACGCCGAGGCTGGCGTATACCGTATTGCAGCGCGCGTCACCGACGTGTTCGGCAATGACGGGATCGCCACTGTGCAAATTGAGGTACGACGGTGAGACCACGGGCTTTGTCGCTGAAACGTTGAACAGAAGATGGATCGGCACGGAACTGAACGCCGACTACGCCCGCAGCTCACGCGGACGTTTCCTGATACCCCAACCGAACACATTATGAAGTGCAAGACATGTAACACAAACGAATACGATGAGCGTGAGCCCATGTACGGTCATGCACAAATCCGGTGCAAATGCGGCCTACGCCCGACCCCACGCATTAGCGCCGAGAATCTCCCGCAGAAGCCAAAGCGAGCTGTCAATGGTGGGAACGGCTTCATGAAGGGCGGGATCTTCTATGGCACCTGCAAAGCTCCGTCCTGCGGCGCGTCGTTTGAGTCCACGCATACCAAGCAAACCTGTGGCGCACCGGCTTGCACTCGATGGGCAAAAACCCGCACCGAACGGATGATCCCGCGCATCTGTGGATGTCGGGCCGCGTACACCACGCGGTACGCCAACCCCTCGATTTACTGCGGAGAGAAGTGCCGCCGTCAAGCAAAAAACAAACGCAATGCCGCAGGGAAAAAAGCCACAACTCTCGCGCAACGCGCACAGCGACTAGCCGACACGCCTGCCCTGCCGCTGGACCAACGCCCTACGGCACCGCGACCCACGCTAACGCTGCGACGGCTCCAACCACAACCCACTGCCCAGCCGCCAGCAGGCGCGACAGGATTGGTGGATGCGCTTGGCGCTCCAGTATGGATAATGCTGCCACCTGACCAGCAATCACCCCGTCCTTAGCCAACAACAACGAGTCCGCGACCACAATAGCCGCCCGTAGGCCAGCCACCGACGACTCCAGTGAGGCCACCAGTGCATCCGACGCCAGCCGTTCCACCTGTACCGCCGCCACCAACGCCATCAGCGCAGGACGCAGCGTATCCGGTACGACCAGTAGGATGGTGTCCACCCGTGCAAATATCTCATCGGTTGTCGCCACCGCCTGCAATCGGCGCTTCGCTGCCACTATCACCAGGCGAGATAGGGAATCCCCCCGTCGGGTGGCGAGCGCGTACCGGGCGGCTAGGCTGTCGGCGCGGTCCGATGCCGCGCTAATCTGGGCACGAGCCGAACGGCTCTGCTCCATGTCACGCCCTGCGTGACGTTGCTCCCGTCCGTACAGAAACAGGACCAGCGCCACCACCAGTGACCACGCGACAATCTGTTTGGGTAACTCGCGCATCATCCGAGACGCTCCACGATTCGAGCACTGGCCACCGCATCGCACAACGCTTCGACGCCATCAACGGGCAGCACGTTTTCTAAGCCGCTATCAGATAGCGCGACGTGCATCAGCTCGTGATAGAACACGCGCCACTGCATCTCACGCTCAAGCCGAGGCGCAATCCAGATCGTGCGATGCTCGGCATCCCACAGTCCCCACGCCTCCCGACTGTCCTCGGTCAGTAGTCCTTTCCGACGTTTGACAACGACGGGACCCCCAACGCATTGCACTCGTCGGGGAAGCACAGGCCACTTTCGAGTCTTCATAGCCAACTTCGTACTAGAACGCGACGGCTCGAACAATCCGTAGCCCAATACCAAGGCCGACACAAATGCCGACAAACGCCGCAAGAATGACAAGCACCGACCGTGCAAAATCGCGGAAGCGAGGTGCAGGTGGCGCAGGGCGCATCGTGGTGACTGGGGGAATCTCTAGCTTCGGGCGACGTGGCATAGACATCGTACACTCCTGTTAGTTGCAGTTCCATTTCCGCAAGGATAGTGCCTTGCGCGTGGGCTTACCCTTCTCGTCCTTCATAGCACCCGGCATACCGGACATTCTTGCACAGAATGACTTTCTTCGCTTAGCTGGCTTGCTATCTGGATCTAGCTTACTTGGCTTCGTCGTGACCGCCATACTTAGTTTTGACCCTGGATTCTCCCGACGATAGGACGCAATCCCCTTCCGATTTAATCCGCCCTCTGGGTCCTTCCCTTCCTTGCGCTTCCACGCACCTGGTCGCTTTCCGCTAGTTGTTGCCATCGCTCTGCCTGTTCAGGTAGGGTAGCCTAATATCCGCATTCCGTATATCGGGCTGCGGTTCGTGCGTGTCGTTTGGTGTCTCCAAAAGATAACAGTGACCCATGCAACTGCCGCACACGCACACTCTGCCGTCTTCGTCCACTCGTTCGCCCGTTGCGTTGCAATGTGGACACGCGACCCGTAGCGTCTGATTTCTAATCATTGTCCTCTTGACTAACGAAGACCGCGTTCAGCTTCTCGCGCACAAACTCAATCGTCATCTGCGCAACTTCACCCTGTAATGCGGGATGATCTAAACAGTTATCGAGCGTCATATCCACTTCCGCCGCTACCTCTTGCCGAATCAAGCCCGTCATTTCGTCCTGCTCATCCCGTCTCATTTCTTCTTGCTCCCCTTGGTCACACGGTAGGCAGGCACCATCGTCTGTTTTCCGTCAATAGATTCTCGCGACACCCGCCGACACTCTAACCGCCCCGCAACCTTAAACACTCGCAAGTGTTTGGCAATTGTCGGGCGACCCATCGTGGAAGCCTCCATCATTTCTGTTGTCGTCGTAAACCCCGATGGGTCCTTGACCGATCGCTGCGCTTTGCGGATTGCCTCGAGGAGTTCGTTTGTCGTAATATTTACCATGTTAGGGTCTCCAGACTGCGGGGAGTTTTGGCTTCAGGAAAAACGGCTCAACCTCAAACGTACCATCACGAATTCCAATCGTAATCGCGCCAATATCCGCTAGTGTGTTTGGAGCAATCTTGTGGACATATGCCGTGGCTAACTGCCAAGCGCCTGTCTGAATCAGGCGCGTCGGGTAGGCGTTGTAAGTATCGGCGTACCGATGCATATGCGACCGCACCGCCACATCAGGGTGCCGCTCTCCCTGCATATGCGCCTCGCTCCAAATCTCGTAAGCCGCTGAGTTCACGGCGGTCATCTTGGTCCACGGCCTCACACCAATCTTACCGTGATGGGCAAAGTCGAGCTTGACATCCTGAAACTCCGCGACCCACTTCCACCAGCTCGCTGTCCCGGACTCAACATCCGTAATCACAGGCCGTCCGTCTTTCTTCAGCCCGACGGCGACCCGTTCCTCAAAGGCTGCCGATGGCCCGACATGCGCCTCAGTGCCTCGGACAAACAGAAGCGCCGTCGGCTCTAAAGCCAAAGGCGCTCGGAGGACTTCGTTGAGGACAGCGGCTTGTGCCGTTGGGTTACCAGATAATATCTGCGTCGTGTTGTGGTGGTTCCCATCGACCGCATCCCCATTACACACCACAATCAGGTCGGCCTTGAGTTTGTCACGCTTGTTCTCGACCGACTCCCAGTATTTATGCCACCCATCCCAAAGCCATCGCTGAGCCTTGCTGTGAGTGTAGTGGCCCCCGTCATCCAGCGACACCTGCGGCGGACAGAGCGCCGTGGTGCCGCCACAATGCAGGTCCGACACCACCGCAATCAACAGCGTGTCTGCGTTGAACCGCATCGAGGTGTTCCGTTTGGGCATGGCTGAACGGTATGAGTGTACCACGAAAGCGCAAGGGTCAGGCTTGACGCAGCACCTTGATCCGGTCGCTGATGAGGCGGGACTTCTTTGCCACCCCGTACCCTTCCCGTTGATCGCCTACCGCTCCATCAGGGATGGTATTCCCCTCAATAACGTCTAAACGTTTTGACGTCTTGCCCACCACAATTCCGATGTGAGCGTATCGCTGAAGCTTCGGGAAGTAGAACACCACCAGGTCGCCAAGCACAGCCCTGTCCGCTGGCAGTAGCCGCCCCGAATCCACCATAAACTGCACCCGACCACTCCGTTTTAGAGTGCGGGTCTCCCCTGCCTCATCCAACATCCCCCACACAAAGGCCGCGCACCACGCCGACCCCAGCGGAGAGCCAAGCGCCTTCAGCCAGCGGTCGATCAGTGGGCCGCGATTACTGCCCTTCGGCTCTTCGCAGGTATCTAAGTACTTATATGCCGCCTCAACTAGCTTCGGCATCCCACAGGGCTCCATCAACCCGACGCTGGGCAATCTCAATCTGCGTCTTATTCGTAATGTCCATTGAAGCGGACTTGAGGCCTACTCGTTGCAAAAAAGCCAACAGGACCTTCTTTCCGTAAGCGGTGCAGATACCTAATGTCAGCACCCAGAAGTCTATCCACGATAGGCCTTGTTCGTGCTGAATGGCTCCGTGCGCCACGAACACGAAGCAGGCTATTGCCAGTAGCCTCGTGAGGGATAAGCCCCGCAGCCGGTCATCAAAGGGCGCGATGCTCCATTTGAGGATGCTCAGCAGGGTCTTCATGGCTTCCACGGTTTTAAGAGTGGATACAGTGGGCCGCCATAGATGACGCTGCCGTGGTATGCCACACAATCCATGCAATCGCCACGCAGAGCGTCACGGCGCAGGCCAATAGTGCACGTCGAGACGTTGGCATTAGGGGCAAGCCGAGTCTGCGGCGTTCCGAGGATCACGGCAGAGCATCCGCTTGATGGCCTCGACCTTGGCTTCCAGCCGATCCACGTCCGCCCTTTCCGCTTTGCTCGCTACCTGCCCATTCAGGATAGTTGCGGAAACAGCCAGCGTCACAATAAATACCGCAATGTTCCATGAGTTACGCTCAAGGAAGGCATCAAATCGAGGGCTCATGGTCATGGAATAATGGAGAGTCTACGTTGCATGTCACCGTGGGCTCTCTGCACCGAGTATGCGAGCTAGTGTCCCACGGGTTAGATCGCTCGCTTTCTGTGCCATTTTGCCACGACCAATCTTTGCTTCCAGCGCACGAACAATGTCCCCCGTCCGATACATCTGTAACGGAAGACGTACCGCCGATCCAAGCAATCCAAATCCCGCAAGGACATTAGTGCTCATACGAATGGCTTCAGGTGTGCGCCCCAGAACACCTGCCAGCATCAACTCGGCGTCCGCGCTGGACATATCGGGAATCTCACGCAACAGCGCCTCGCGGCTCTGCGTCAGTTGTTTGTTCATTGGGAGATTCTTGCCAGCACCAATGGATTCCCCGAAATCGCCGCCACGCTCATAGGCATCGCGGCCTGCTTCAGCAATCCGCTTGTCGTCAATCGCCTTCCGAAGCGAGGGAATACCCGCACCAATCGAAATGGTTTTGCTTTCCCGTGTCACTCGTTGACCGCCCGGCGGAACATATACTGCGCGTCCCATCGTCGTGACTTCCAACGGTGCCTCAATCGCATCAAGCAGCTTGCCTTTTGCGGTGCCTAGTTGTTCGAGTTCGCCAGCAAGATCGGGACGGTAGTCTTCGGCACGATTTACGACGGCCTGCGCAGCGCGTTGATTAGCCGAAAGTCTCTTATAGACTTCAGCCGCCACTTGTGCATCATTCAATGACTCTCCGCGATACCTCGCCAGTTTTTGGATTTCGTTGGCGATTGGAGCTATCACAGGGTCGTTGTTAAGAATCGCGCTGATTGGTGGCGTTGCTGTGGCCTCGCCCATTGCCGTACCGTAGTTCTCAACATCCATTTTCCTGATGCGGTCATCTATCTCAAACGCCTTTTTGTCCGGCCGCTTCATGCCCCTATATCGTGATATAAGGCGGCTCCCCACGCCAGTAGCAGCACCAAGTCCGCCAGCAATAAAGGGTCCGAGCACGTGCTGCAAGTTGGCTTGGGCCTTGAGTGCGCTACCCACCCCTTTAAGAGAGAGTTCGTCCAGATTACCCACGGTGCCCGCAATGCCAGATTGGGCGGCAGCATCCCCCGTAACGCGAAATGTGCGATTAAGCCATCCTGCTGTCTGTGGAGCCTGCTTGACAAGCGACCCGCCGATTTTGAGGCCACGAGCAACGCCACCGAACGGCAACGGCGTAGCCAGCGCCCCACCAATCTCTAGTGCCGTAGCCAATCCTTGATGGTCTTCCCTAAACTGACCTTTGCGTTCCTTACGGGCTTTCCGCATCCCAGCATATGTTTTGTCGCCCATTGCGCCCACAGCATCCGCAATCAAGCCCGACCCACCAAGAGTGCCCGCGTCAAGGAAGGTTTCTATGCCAGCGCCGAAAGCATCTAGTTTACTTTGTTTGACCTTTTCGGGAACTTCACGTTCGGATGCAAGGTAGTGGTTAATCTCAGTTTGCGGACGATTTGCAGCCTTAAGCCGCCGAAGGTTCTCCTTTATACGTTGACGCCGCTGTTCGCCTGTTTCTGGCATATTTTATCTCGTCAGGGTTTGGGTTTGGGTTCGAGCCACACACCACCGTACAAACTGCCCGTCGTGACTGGCGCGTCGATGTTCCTGAGCGCCTCGTCGGACAAGGCCGCCTCGTCTAACCCAAATGCGGCACGGCCCGCCATAATCTCCATTTCGCTAACCTTGCCTCGCAGAAAGTTCATTTTTTGTTCGAACGTCTCTGGACCGTCTAATAGGTTCGTCGTCGTCTGTTCCGCTTGACTCTTGATTTCTTGGGCGTTGGCCGTTGCGCCAGATGTCGTGTAGAGATAGTTAGTAATCAGTCGCTCCACTTCGTTGCGAAACAGTTTTCCTCGCGTTGATGCAAGCGCACGAGATGTACGGTTTGCGCCAACTGTGGCGGCGGTCCGAGAGAGCACACTTTCGTTTATTGGGCTATAGCCGTCTTTGATTAGTTTTTCCAATGCGCTTAGCGCATTTTTTGCACCGGTGTACAATCCAGCGGCCCGTCTCTCGGTTACGCTTGCAAGGCTTTTGTTGTTTTGCTTTTCAAGCTGTAGTCGTTGCCTCTCATACTCAGTTAAGAACAGGGCGCTTAGCGGCAGACCAGCTTGTACCAATGCCTGTTTCTCTTCAGATATATTTGCTTTAGTCAACAGGTTCTTCAGAACCTCCGACTTCTTCTCGGCCTGTAGTTCTGCTTCCTGCCTCGCCAATCGGGCGTTGTCTTGCGTTACGGCAAGAACACGTGCTTCCTCAAGAACCTTTCTTCGCTCCGCCGCCGCAAGCTGCTCAGCTTGAGTTGTGACGTACATAAGACCTTGGCCGGGCACATTAACGACATTAGCCAACCTGCGCTGCGTCTCCAGCCGTTGCTCTGCGTTATCTGCATTCTTTATCATCTCCTGTGCCTTCGCTTCACCGAACGGGTTTTGACCAATCACACCAGGCAGTGGCCCGCTAAACGGAGAAGGCTTCAACGACCCAACAGCTGGCTTACTCGCAACACCATCCAGACCGAGATCAAACGGCCCCAGCTCATACGCAGGCGGATCGCCTAAGCCAGCAAGCCTTGACTGAAGAACCTTTTGCGACTCGTAACCAAGCGCCTCTGCAAGTTTCGCTCCAGCAAACTTTTCTTCGGCGAGACGCGCAGCCCGATCTTCTGCCGCCTCTTTGCGTTGTTGTCGTATGTACTCCCGTTCTGCTGCTTCAATAGCTTCTTCTCGCTCACGCTGCTTGAGGTTTGTGTAGCTCTTTGCTCCACCAGCAAGGGCAGCAAGGATGGCACCGAGGCCGTTTGGCATATTATGACATCCCCAATAATTTCTTTTGTTCTGGCGTTATTTTTGAGTACCAGTCTTCACCATACAATGACTTAAGCAATGTAATAAACTGATCACGCTCCTGAATATTTAGTCGTCGTGAGTCAAGCGCCGCGTTCTGTTGCAACTGACCGACTGTGAGATTGTTACTCAACACGCCCTGCACCGCACTAAGACCACGGTTGATGTTGGCCATTTCATTCTCAATCCGCAGGGCCTCTCCCATCCGTCCTTCAGAGACTGCGTTCTCATATTGACTCTGCAACGCATTGAAGCGACTGATTTGCTGATTTGCTACTTCGGCGTACAGGTTCTGACCAGAGGCCATGGCCCGTTCACGATCACCAGCCTGTGTTGTTGCCGCCTCACGCAACAGCCCTGCCGTCAGATCAGACCGAACCCGTGCCTGCCGTTCGCCTAACGACTCGCCTTGCCGTGCTGCAATAGAGGATGCTTGCAGTCCACGGTTTGCCAACTGTTCCTGCATAGCACGATTTTCTTGATCAAACTGTGCGCCAAGGTTCGCTTCTGCGGCATCGCGAATCGACGTAAACGCTTCGTTGTCGTACCGCGACGGATTCTTAAGCGCCGCTTGCACCGCTGTAATCAGGTCAGCCTGTAGCCCACGAGTTGCCGCTGGACCTTCCTCAACACCAGCCATTGTTGGGGCGGTTATGCCGCCATAGGGCTGAATGTTCGGCGCACCAATGCTTAGGTTCCCGCCTGACCGACCAAGAAGGGCGTTGACCCGCGCCACAAGGTCCTTATCGGTGATCGCCAAATTCGCGTAATTGGGCAGCGGAACTGCACTGCTGCTGCCTTCAGTCGTGCCCGTTGTGCCCGTTGTGCCAGTCGTGGTAGATGTAGAGCTAGACGCACCAGGCATAGAAATGCCGAGGCCCCCAAGGAACGCGACCAACTCTGCGCGTGATGCGACAATTGCAGGATCGTTGGCAAAGCCACCGCGTCCACTCCCCGAATATGTATCAAGAAAGTTCTTCTTTTCAGGGTCCGACATTGCAAAAATAGCGTTTAGCGTTGGAATATTGCGGTATGAGTTGAGTAGGCTAATCGTCCGCGCCGTGCTTTGCTGCGACTCGCTGCCACCAAGGAGAGCGGACGGACTTTTGACCGACTTCTCAAAGGCTGTTTCTGCCGCTGTGTATCTGTCGAGATCCGCTTGCGACTGGAAGATCAGTTCGTTGGTGCTGGTGTCCTGTGAGGCGTTGATACTATTCATAGCTGCGTATGCGGCATCACCATCACCGCTACCTATAGTCGCCTTGAACCCACTAAGGCTACCTCCCAATCGAGGCTTGTATTTAAACGATTGGCCCGTAGTGCCGGTAGAGCCACCAGCGCCACCAGCGCCACCGCCGCCACCGCCGCCACCTGACCCAACAGTAATGCCAATATCCTCACCATCAGGAGTCTGAATAAATCCCGGTTGTCCCTGATACCCAGCCGCAAGCTGAGCGTTTACGCTGCCTAGCAAACCTTCTGAATTGCTTTTGGGAGCAATTTGCGGAGCTGGACGAGCAAGCCCTGCGCCCTGTAGCTGTGCAAAGCTGGGCTGTCCCGCCGCAGAACCGCTAGGGAACCGTATCCTCGGCGCACCACCAAAGATGTTTGCTGCGCCGACTTGTCCCTCCCTCTGAGCATCTCCATCACTCGCCGTCGTAATAGTCTGATTCCCAAAGAGGGTCTTTCGATACCCGGCTTTGTTGACGGCCATTAGATATATCCTTTTGAGCCAAGGCCTTTCATTACAGAACCACCAAAGAGGGTGCTATCTCTACCCATAATCGCCTTCATCAGTTGCTCACGAACCGGCGATAGTTCCGCATCACGGTTCTGCATAATCATTAAGAGGCGCTTCCGGTCTTCTTCGGAAAGCGCCTGTATACGAGCGTTCCGCGCTTCCTTCGCGGCTTCAAGACCGTAGTTGCGTAACGACTCGGCCTCTCGTTGGTCAATGGTACGTTTTTGGTAGTCCCGTGTGCCCTCATCTCTCTGTCTATTAGAGTAGGCATCGTAGGCACCTGTTCCAACCTCTAGTGCAGTCTGCCACGGTGACTTCTTATTTGCATCACCACTACCGGTAAACATATCCTTTAGGCGATTGCCTAACTTCTTTAAGAATGTCATGTTAGTTGAACTAGTTGAAGAAGGTGAAGCAAGAGAAAGAGGTGGAGCCTGTCCAAGACTGGATACCCCGGGACCGGAACCCATTCCAGCCAACCGAGCTGCTGGTGCCGTTGCCAGTCGTGTAGGCGCAGCTTTTGCGGCTTGAGACACTGCACTCATTGGCTCATTGTAGCCAAAGCTGGCAGCAAGATTCTGCCCACCGCTGGTAAGCATTGCGTTCTCAACGCCCGTCTTAGCGATGTTCCCAATGTTCGTCCCTTTGCGAATCCCAGCTCCAGCCGCAGCACCAAGGCCGCCTAACAGTACGCCGCCAACCCCACCAGTGAGCACCCCTGCAATCGGAGCCACGTTCTTGAGCGCATTGCCCACAAAGTTGCGGTTCCGGTCGACGAAGCCGCCAGTTCCCCACTGTTGATGCGCGCTATCTACCGCTGTTCCTGTGGAGTTTGCCAGCGCGTCAGCTTCCTTGTGACTTAGCTTTCGACCGTCCTTATACCACCAGCCATCAGGACCAATCGTGACCCCCATAGCCTTTGCTTGTGCAGCGGCACGAGGATCACCCGTCTCATATGTCCCGCGATAAGTGCCCTGCGGCATTAGTCCTCACTCCGAAAGATGCTAAAGTCAAGCAACGCATTTGCCGGTGCTACCGTTCCAAAAGTGCAGGTAAAACTTAAGGTAGTACGAACCGTGACAGCAGAAGTTGTTAGCCAAGAAGTCGTAATATGTACGCCATAGTTTGTATCCGCTTCTTCTCGATCAAATGTTACCGTCGCTGTAGTCGTTGTAGCTGTCACAGGAATCTGCACCCCACAGCCACCCGACGTGGCATACCGAATCCGTAGGCGGCGGACCTGTTCCTGCTCGCGGGTATTCATCATCGGGGCCGTCATCAGGTTCCCCCTCGGCGGCCCATTGCAAAGGCTTGCACTTCCGCCCGTGAATACAGGGCATCCGCTTCACCCGAATCCACAATCGTTACGTCAATCCATTCCCCACGATTAGCCAGCGGAACACGGAACATGGCCGCGTTTGCTACCGCCAAGCTCGTCGCATCAATTGCATAGCTGCCGCTACCAGACTGGGTGATCCATTCCACCGATACGTCATCCGTACCACGGGGGTCCATCAGGAGGTAGCCCCACCGATAGGACTTCTCGCTCATTGCATCGCCAGCAAAGAAACGGTGCGGCTGCACTCGCATCACAAACTCTTCGCCCACCGTGTAGGTTACGGTCAAATTATCCAGATATGCTCCACCTGCATCGCACAGCGTAACCCACCCTTCTGCATCGCCACGGAGGATGAGGAACCGTCCCTCGTTGTCCTCAGACTCGAAGTGACAGGTGGTGGCTGGCGACAGGTATCCAGCGGTCCACGGGCCTGACCACGCATTGAGGCGGTAGTTGTACACAAGCACCCCATAATCCGGCACCCACCACCGAATCTCTTGGTAGTTACGGACATGGACGCCACGGACGCCCTCAATGGTATCCCCATCCCAATCGCGGATAATGCTGTCAATCGGTGTAGAGATGGACTCTGGCGCGGAGCTTTCGCTCACCCGATAGAAGCCGTTCTGTCCAAGGAAGTACACCTGTCCAGACACTTCCACAATCGAGAAGGCGTTTGTTGTGCCGACTTCGCCCGTGATACCTGTGGCACCAGCGGCAATCGCAATATCGTCTTGCGTAAAGCCTGTCCAACGCGAGATGCCGCTGCGGTGGAAGATGAGCAAGCTTGATCCACTAACTGCCAAGCCTGTCGTATTCTGATCGCCAAAGGTACGGATAATGGCTTCTCCGCCACCACTGGCTCCAACGCCCAGCGTATCGCCGTCATTCAGCTCAGAGTAGTACACGCTCTGGTCGATGCCCGTCACACCAAAGAGACGCTGATTATAGACCGTAATCTGCGCGATATTTGGTGTGCTGGCTAGATTGAGTTCAAGAGTCGTGCCGTCCCAACGATTTAGCGGCCCACCATCCGCGATGTACATGCACTCCGTATCCGCAGGTGCCGTGTACAGAAAGCTGGCAAAGTCTGGGGTATTAGTCGTGGAAAGACCATTGCCCTCTGACACAAACGGCGTGACTGTAGACTCGGAAAACAGCGTCAGACCATCTTCGGTTAATAGCTCAAGGCTTGTACTGGTGCTAAAACTGAATAGCACCGATGGCGGAGCAAAGCTCGACGTATACAAATAGCCGTTCTGCACGACCATGATTTCAGACGCCGACACCCGATACCACGACACACCATTTTGTATTGCCTCACCGCTGCCAAGCGGCGCTGTCGTCAGTCGGACAGTTCCAAGCCGCTTGCCTGCCCCACCAAACTCCGAGAGACGCGCATTCGTCGCATCTCGCACCTGATTGGGCTGCAACTGTGACGGGTCCGCCGTAACATTGAGGCCACCGCCAAACGACGGCTGCGCGTCTAGAACGACTTCGCGGCCCACCTAGGCTCCCGCCCATTCGTGCGCGTTATCGGGATAGTCGAACAACGTCGGCGTAACCGTCTGCCGACGAATGTCGTCGAGCAGCAGGCGACGAGACTCGCTCGCCAGCCCACGCAGCATTGACGCCGCTTCCGGCTCTGCGCCGCCCTTTAGCAACAGCGTGGCTGCCGCTTCATAGCAGAGGAGCAAGTGTGATGCCGACGGAAAGTTAATCGTGCTGGCTCCCGATGCTAAGTTCGACAACGCGGTGGGCTTGTAGTTCACCGTCACCGTCAGCGCCAAACCAGACTGCACAGGCAAGACCTGAATTGCATCCAGCCCTGCCCGATAGTACAGCCGAGGCCGGAGGTACACGGCACTCGTAGTTGTTGCCAGCGGCACATGACGGAACTGCGTCTCCCCGTACAACTGCGACCCATCGTTTATTGACAGGATGCGATAGTAGTTCTTCTGATTATCTCCGCTGCCCGTATTAAGATTAACAGTACCTACAACGCCACTTGCATTAGTCGTAACCGACACGCTATTGAACGTGTAGTACGGCGTTGCGTTGAGGAGGTTTGACCACTCGTAGTCGTAGCTTTCATTAAGAACCGACAAAATCAGCGCGTCGGTCCACCGTGTCGAACCCGCTGCATCCATAAACTGACGTGTCGCTGCAATCAGTTCGTCCCGTGTCGCGTTGGCCATCGTTCCCTCTTAGCTGATCGCCTTGTGGAGCGTGCGCTTTCCTTTCTTTGCTAGACGATCATCGCCTGTTGGCGAGCCCGAGCCCAATACTGTTGCTAATGCCTCATCAACTTGTGCTGCTGGCAGCACTTCTGCATTGTAGCGGCTTACATGTGCCAGCAACTCCCGCGTCGAATCTTCCGTCGCCGTGCGAAGAAAGCGTTCAAGATAGTTCGGGGCCTGTTCAATCGGACAATCCAAAGGCAGCCAGCCTAAGATGCTATAGCTGGCTCCACCGCCAATCTCCTGCCGTTGCACCATGCCCCAGCGCCGGTCACCTTCCGGCCATGCCATCGTCACCATCCAATGCTTCGGCGTCACCGCATTGAACTGTAAACTCAACCCCGGATGCACCGCCTGCAACCGCCGCCGAATCTCCGGCGACGGTTCAGGGGTTCCGGCGCTACTATAAATTAGCGCCATATTTAACTACTGCTTAACCAACAGTTCTACGGTTACCGTTGCATCATCTGGCTGTGTTGTAACCGAACCGGTTGTTACAATCGTCACTCGAAGACTGTCCGACGTGGTCAGTAATCGCTGTGCTTCGGTAGTGCTCGTGAGAAACACAAACTGCAACGGAGTATCTGCCGTCTGCGTGTTGATATTAAGTGCATCGGTTAGCACTACTACCGTTGCGCCTGTCACCTTAGAAATAGTTGCCAAGCAGGACGTAACTGCCGTTGGAAACGTTTCTGCACAAAACGAAGCGCGATTGATGATCGCATTAGCAGGAAAACCGCCAAGGTTATGCGTAACCGTACCAGCGGACAACGTTCCTGTGTTTAACCGACGACTAAGCGCAATTGGCAGTGTGCCAAAACGTCCTGGCTTTGGAGCAAAGTTATTCAAGGGCATTGAGAGTCTCCGACGTGTAGAGGGTAGGTTGCCCTACCCCCTACGTTCGTCAGCAAAGGTTAGACAACGTGCGTATAACGCGCCGTGTCGGTGTAGCCCGTGATTGAGCCGTGCGAGTTCCGTTGCAGGCAGGCAAGGTTGCCATACCAACCATAGGAGGTCTCAAACGCATCGCGGCCCTGCGTCCAACGCCACGGACCCGCGCCTTCAAACTCCACAAAGCCCCAGTCCTTCGCGTCTACCCACGACAGCGACGGAATGTGAATCAGGTACAGCGTACCAGCGGGCACATAATAGTCCTGCACCAGCGGGATACCACAGACGCTGACGGCCTTGTAGCCACCCTTGATCGTCGTCGAGAACTCCGCCGAATCAAAGCGACGCTGACCGACCATCGACTCGATGATCTTCTTGCCAAGGCCCGGAGTGGTCATGAGCAGGAAGTCCTGCGGACGCAGCATCGCGTCCTTGCCCGACCGACCGGCGATACGCTGGATCAAGTCCCAGATATCGCTTTCCGTCGGCTGGCTGGCGTCCGGCGTGTCCGTACCAGCGACCATGCGGATTGCATCCCAGATACCATACGTCGCCTGCGAAATGCCATGCAGCGAGGCATAGCTGCCACCACGGTTCGTGATGTTGATAAGACCATTCATCGCGCCATTGAAGGACGTATCCGATGCCGTGGCCTTCACCAGCTTATCCGTCGCCGACATTCCGACGATCGCCGTCGTCAACGTCAGCGTCGAGTTGTCACCAGACACCACGATCGCTGAGACGTTCGAGCGACCCAGCACGGCATCCGACGAGGACGTATCCAGCACGGCGATGTAATCACCAACCGAGACCAGCAACGAGCCCTGTCCAGCCGACGCCACGCCATACGGCGAGGTCACGACAATCACCGTCGTAGAGGTCACCGAGCCAACCAACGCTACAATACCGTCCGACTTGTTATGCAACGCCTGCTGCATTAGCAGAGTCGAGGCTTCCTTGATTTCTTCCATCGTCTTCTTGGCAATCGTCTGGAACGCCGCATCCTTCGACTGCGTACCCACAAACGCAAGGCCGTCAATCTGACGAGTAGTGTACGCACGAACGACACCAACATTGCCCTGCACTTCCTGCGCCGTCGTATCTGGCGGGAAGTAGCCCGCCGAAGAGAATGTCGCGCCAGCCGGACGGCCAACGACGACATCAAAAAACACATTGTTTCCGCCCCAACGCATGTTGCGCGGACCGCCAGCCTTGCCCTTGTTTAGCTGAGCAAGCAGCGGGGTAACGAGGTTCTGCACTTTCTCTCGGAACTGCGAATACACATTCTTCAGCAGACCGGTAAGTTCGGTATCGGTAATAACTGTGGGTGCTGGCATTTGCTGGTGTTCCTAAACCAAAGGGTTATCGAAGCTCTGCCAGAACGTAGGACATCGCGGATTCGACCGCATCATCCACCGAACTGTGAGACTTCGGTTTCTTCGCCTCATGCGAAGAAGTGGTCATACCACGAGCGCCGGGCTTCAGAATCTTCCCAACTTCTCGCTTAGCCTTCTGTGCCGCCACCTGTGCGGCCTCTACCTGCTTGTTCGCGGATGCCGACGCCTGATTGATACGAGCCGTGCGGGTCTGATTGATCCGCTGCGCCCACGGCGTCAGTTCTTCGATGATGTAGGTCCGCAGCTTGTCGTAATGCTTCGCGGGGACCATCCCATTCTCCATCAGCGGCATCGCGGCTGTGGCGAGATAGGCACCGAGTTCATCGTCCGACACTTCGGGTAACGCTTGCGTAATCGCCTGCAATGACGGGAGGATTTCCGCATTGTAGAAACGTTCCGCCTGAACTAAGGCTGCAGCGTTTGCTTTTTCATTGCGGAGATTGTTATTCTCGTCGATCAACTGTTGATTCCGCACCTCTGGCGTATTTGCCTCGGCATAGCGGTCCCGTGCGGCGATATACACATCTTCACTGCTCAACAACTGCTGCAGCTGTGACTCCCGCGTGTCAATGACCGACTGCATTTCGGCAATCCGGTCTGACGTTTCTTGCTCACGGGCAACGTCACGCTCATAGTTGTATACGCCCATCTGGGCGAGCTTGACGACTTGATCGAGTCGGTCAACCCGCATCTTGCCGTTCGCCTTGTACTCCACCTGCAACGCGGGCGCTTCAATCTCTCCCGTGCTGTCGTAGAGAGCAAACGTAGAAACGGCATCTGCGCCAATCGCGGGGATTGCCACATATCCACTGGGGAGTGGGGCATCTACCGGCTCTAGGGCAGGGACTTCGGGTGACTCAGATACCGGAACCGCTTCCTCAGCAAGTGCATCGAGATCGGGCTCAATTGTGGGCAGCACCTCTTCAGGCAACAGCCCCTCAAGTGAGGCGTTCGCGGCATCATCGAGAGCAGTCGAAATATCTACTACGGACTCGGACATACGGGCTCCTTACTGCGGCGTCATGGCTTCCTCACGGAGCGCGGCCTGCTCAGCATCGGGAGTGCCAGCCAACGACTGTATTATCGTTGGCGCGACCCCAATGGGCGGGTTCGTGCTACCGAGAGGCAACTGACTCGGTGAGAGCGCGGGGACACTCGCGGTGGCCCCCGCAGAACCTTGGCCTTCTCCGGCACCGCCAGTCGGCGCTCCGGGCATAGGCCCACTCTGTTTTTGTGTTGCTTGATTTGCCAACTCCATCCACCGCGCATTGGCGTTGGCGATGATCGTTGGGTCGAGGTCATCCTGCAATAGAATATCTCGTTCCAGCACATCTTGGTGAATTGCTTCGTTGTCCTGCCACCGCATCTCTGGAACTGCCAGCCCTTGACGCAACGCATCCGTGACCCGCTTGGCTCGCGCTTCCTGATCTTCATCTGGACTAGAGATGTCCCGCGAGACAGCAAACTGCTGCCGACGGCGGTACTCCTTAACGTCGATAATCCCTGCTTGAAGCCAGTTATCCAGCATATAGAGCCGGAAGGCCATCGGCATCGGCATCATCGTTGCCGGTTCGACCCGCACATCCAACGCCCCGTTCAGGTCTTCGCCCGTGACCGCACGAGCCAAGTCTGGACGCCCTGCGCCAACGGCTCCCAGCGCACGGGGCACATCATAGCCCCACGCCATCATTGACAGACAGATTTTTGCCCAGTCCGTATAGGCTTGGGCCAGCGCCTGAACCGGTGGAGCAAAGACTCGCTCTAGTTGTTCGCGGCTGGCGATGATGGCACGGCCTGATTCGCCGGTCACCTGCCCACGGCTCACCGCATTGTAGCCCGACGCATCCTCAAACGCCTGTTTCTCCAGCGCCAGCGCCTCTTTGACATCATTACCGACCGAAAATCCACTGACGGGTTGAATGGAATCGCCCATTGCACCGGCACCACGGACTTCAATCATTGACGTGACGCCGCCAAGGAACGTTTCCGTAGAAATCGTGTTTGGCCGAGTCAGGAATCGGCCACCCGCGTTGACACGAATGTTCTCAATCCACTTGGATAGCAACGCATTAATACGCATTTGATGATCGACCCACTGTTCCATCACGGGACGGGGAAAATAGCTTGGATCGCTAGACCCATCTCGCACCGGCACCACTGGAATCATCCCAAACAATAAATCCGTCGGGCCAAACACCGCCGTATCGCCTACGATCACAACTTGCAACCCGTTAGGAAGCATGTCTGGTTGTGGCGCAACGTACAGCGTAAAACGCTCCGTTGTTTCCTCGTCGCGGAGTCGGTCGCCTTCGCCAATTGTAGTTTGTGACAGCACCCAACTTCCTAATCCTGACTCACTAGCCGTTGACGTTTGATAGCCCGCCGCAAGTTCTTGATTTGACGCCTGCAATCCCGTAATGCCGTAACGATACGCCGCTTCAGAAGAAGGAATTACTTCCCGAATCAACACCCACGACGGAGGGCGGGTAGCGGTCGCATCCGGCGATACTCGCACCTGCTCAACCCGCACGGTCTGAATGTTGATGTCGCCTAACGGCACTTGCTCACCGGGCGCGTTGCCCAAACGGTCATCCCACGGGCCACGGTCAGCATCCCAATAGCTGTGCCAGAAGGCTACGCCATCGGTCTGCGCCCAATAGGACGCTTCACGGGCCTGCCGTTCCATCTGGAGCTGGTCAAACTGATACTCACACGCCAACTGCCGCGCCTGCGCCTTCCGTTTGTCTTCTGGATCAGAAGTCATCGGCTGAATCGTAAAGCCGGGTCGCTGATCCAACATAATCTGCAAACGTTGGTCCAACGCCTTGTTAATTAAGTTGTACACAATTCGCGCTGATTCTCTCGGACGCAACGGTTCACGCCACGGGCCTAAGCCATTGGCACTTACCCATTGCTGTCCTGCGCGAAACAAACGATTCCGTTCAATCAAGTGCAGATGCATTGACACTGCGCTACGACGACCACTCCACAGACTTCGTACCCAATCCGCCCACGCGCTATCCTGCGGCGGCATGTCTTCGCCAAACGTCAGAGGACACTGATCACCAAGTAACGCCTTAAGCAAGGCTATGCGGTGTTCTTCCGCTGATCGCCCATCGTCCTGTGGCGGGTTTGGAGCAATCTGGTCGTTTGCAGAAGTCGAAGAAGTAGCCCCACCAGACAGAGCTTCATCCACCATTGCCTGCATCGTCGCTTCATCGAACGGTAGCGTCACGACATCACTCCAATCCCAAGGGCGCGACGGGTCTTATTCCAGTCTTGACCGACGCTCAGGTACTTCTCTCGTGCGACCTGAAGATGCTCGTCCTGCGCCCACGGTTCTGACTGTTCCGACGCCCACGCAATAATGTCGTCTGGCAAAATTACTTGCGCTGGTGTTGTTTTCCCTAGCGAAACAGGGGCAAAGCGTTCTACAATCGGCGCAAAACGCCAGATCGCATACGCAAAGACCGCTGGCCAGAGAATCTGCCCAATCACAGTGCGCCCGTCAGCAATGGATCGGGCGTAATTGGCGCAATCTGAAAATCGTACAGCCGCTTTACGGTTTGCAACGGACCTAAAACATTGATGACTTCCGACTGCGACGAACCGGGGGTCAAAGTTGCCTTCCGGTTTTCCAATTCCAACATCAAACTGTGCGCTTGATGCGTGTTTGGGCTAGTTGTATCAAAAGAGCCGTTATTAAGTTCGCCCTTTAGTTGACTCCACATAATAATTTCGCGCACTCGATCACGGGCGACTTGCTCCATTGATGCCTGCCCCCATTTCGCTTCATCCAAGTCCACCTTCGCTTCGGCAGCGTCCAGTGGGTCGGTAGAGTCCGCGACCTTTGCCGCCAGCCGTTCCCGTTTGATAGCGTTCCGACGCATGTCGAACGAGAGCGACACCAGATTGTCTAGCATCACGGTCTGCTCCCGAATACACTGCCAGTACTTGCTGGCGTTCGTCGGATGTGAGCCGTCGTTAAGCACCGAAATTCGCGCTTCCGTATCAGTACGGAATACCTGGCGTTTGGTCCATGCATCACGAAGTTCATCCGCAAGGTGCACAACCGCCTGACGGTCGAGGTCATTCAAGACCGCAAGTGCTGGGGCCAGATCGTTCACGGCAGCACCGGCGCAACGACAGGCTGACCTGCGCTCGGAGAGTGCTCAGGATAGACTCGCCCTTCGCAGTCCGCATCAACAAGCGCCTGTGCAGCAACCTTGGTGCTTACCGCTAGATTGTTTCGCGCAATCCACGCGGTCGCTGCTGCCGAGTCGTCTATTACCCACACATTAGGATTAAACCCCTCAACCTTAAATGTTTCGCGGTCAAAATGGGTGATAAAGCCAATGCCCGTGTTTAAGCCAATCGCGTACTGGTTTGCCATGAGTTCTAGGTCTGGGTAAAGGTTTTGATGCCAGCAGCCCGCTTACACTTGAATACATTGGTCGTCGTGTTATACCACACATCACCATTTGTTGGTGATGCCGGGTCGGACGCAAGTGACTGAAACGACGAAGCCGTTCCAGGAATCCCTGTAATAGAAGCGCCACTTCCCGTAAACGTCGTGGCCTTCAGTGTCCCACTCACATCAAGCAGCGTTGTTGGCGTTGCCGTACCAATGCCCACACGGTTTGTTCCGGCATCAAGGAACACTAGTGCTGCATCTGCGGTGCCCTTAATACGGACATCTACATCGGCTTGCGTTGCATTGACAGTTAGACTAGTTGCACCAGACGGCACGATGTTCGTTGTCACATACGCAGCAGTTTTTGCACGAACGGTTGTTGCCACCTGTGCTGCTGTCGCCTTTTGCGTAACCGATGCACCACTAGGGTCATGCTCAATCGGGAGCAAGTCGTCTGCGGTAATCGCTGACGCCGCTGGCAACGTACTAATCTGGATAGTTGACATAGATTAGGCGACCGTAAAGGTTTTAGCAGCGACAGATGATGTAGACAAGATTTCTGTACTCGATTGGTAGGTGGTATTAGTTTTTCCAGCAGTTACTAACACTGAGTTTGAAGCAGTGCCGCCGCCACCCGGACCAAATCGTGCAGTTCCCATTGTTGCACCAGCTGCCCATGTTGAACCGTCGTAGCGTTCCGAGGTTGCTACAGCGCCAGTCCCAGAGCCATTATTAGTCCCGCCAATCCCAATAGCCGCTGTCGCCGTACCACCACCACAGCCCCAGCCGATCATCTGGGTACGAGAACTAGCACTTGACCATGCAATGCCATTATAACTATGCATTGCTGTAAAGCCAGAACGCCCAGTCGTTATTCCAGATGTTGACGACGTTCCCGCATTGCTCCAAATACCTTCTTCAGCATTAACATATGCTGTTGAAGAAGCCCATGTAGAGCCGTTAAAACTTTCTGACGTGGCCGTATACCCTGCGCTAGAATGCCCAGAAAATACCAACACACTTGTTGATGTTCCAAAAATGCCACCTGACGAACGATGATATGACTGCGATCCCGTGGTCGTCCAACTTGTTCCATTGTACGTTTGACTATTTGGGCTTGATGAGGTATATGGCGAACCAAACACGCTATACCCGCCGCAAACTAACGCAGCAGATGACGTACCGCATCCCATAGCATAATGCCGGTTACCACTTATGCTTCCGGTGCTTGACCATGCCGTGCCACTCCATTTTTCCGTTGTCAGCGTAAAAGCGGATGTGCTTGTTTCGCCGCCAAACACCACCGCCGCTGCTGCCGTACCTGCTCCGTTATGTAGCGCCCGATTCGTGCTAATCGACGATGACACGGCAAAGGCATCAACCCCCTGACCGCACTTGAACGTATCACTCGTTGAGTTATACCACACGTCACCAGCAATAAGTGGGCTTGGATCGCTTGCTACGGTACGAAACGCCGTACTTGTAGTTCCAAGACCCGTCAGCGATGCTCCACTGCCAGCAAACAAAGTGGCATTTACCGTGCCCGTCACATCGAGCTTCTCTGTCGGTACCGCCGTAGCAATGCCTACCTTATCAAGTCCAGCATCAACAAAAAACAAGGTGGCCGATGTCGTGCCCGCAATACGAGTATCGCTGTTTGCCAGTGCGGTATTGATAATCAGCGATGAGCCAGAGCCGGTAATTGCGGAAGCGGTCGTCGCGCCCGTCAAGGCACGAGAGTACGTCGCTGCTTGCGTGACTGTCGCTTTCTGATCCTGCAATGCGCCACCGCCAATGTCAGTAACAACAATGGTCAGGTCTGTTGCGTCAGCACTTGACGCAGCAGGAAGGGCACTAATCTTTGTGGTGGCCATATCGGTTAGCTCACCGTAAAGGTTTTTGAAGCAGGCACCAAGCTCTGCGAAAGGACTTCGGTGCTTGTGCTTTCTGGATATGTACCCCACGTAACAGCTGCCGTAGTCGTGCCTGCCAGTGCGTTGTGGAAGCGACTTACGCTTAGACTTGCTGTTGACGTCCACGTTGATCCATCAAAAGTCATACAAACAACGCCTATCCCGCCAGCAGTCAGCGCCGCAGTCTGTACACCGCAACAGCCACCAGCATTGAACCCGCCATGATTTCCAGTAGTGGACCACGTAGAGCCATTAAACTTTTCAGCAAGCGTCCGCAAGGCACCAGGACCACCAACATTGAGCCCAGCTGACGATGTACCCGCCCCCCTATTTTCTTGCCGACCAGTCGTGAGATTACCTGTCGTTGACCATGTAGAGCCATTGTAGAGATATGTAAGAACGCTGTCTGTCGGTGTTCCACCACCGCAAACGAACGCTGCCGTATTTGTTCCACCAGAACCGCCATTCTCAAACCCCGTAGGCAGTGTGCCACCAGCAGACCATGTAGTTCCATTGAATGACTCGGTGAGTCCGTTCCCGGTGCCTTGGCCGCTTGCAGCTAAGGCGGCGGTTGGCGTTCCACATGACCCATGAAGGCGGCGATCAGAGGTCATGGCCACCGTGCTAGACCATGTGCTACCATTGAACGTGTTGCATGACGTATAGGCGGTACTGGTGTTCCAGTTATATCCACCGGTGGATAAGGCCGCCGAAGAGGTACCAATATTCTGACCAAAACCGGCTGCTGAAATAGGATAGGCCCCACTTGCAGCCCATGCAGAAACTAGCGATGTCTGATAGCCTCGAAACGTATGCCCTGCCGAGTTATACCAACAGTTCGCAATGACGGGAGCTACAGGATTTCCTGCGACCGTGAGGAACGCTGATGTGGCAATCGCCGGCAAGCTTGTCAATGCCGAGCCATCACCGCTAAACAGTGTCGCCGTCACCGTGCCTACGACCTGCAATGCGACCGTCGGTGTGGCCGTGTTAATGCCCACACGGTCATTGCCTGCGTCCGTAAACAACAGGTTCACCATGCCCGTGCTGGACACTACCACATCTTTGTCGGCTTGTGCGGTGTTAATAGTTAACGCCCCACCAGAGCCATCAAGGGTTGTGGCGGTCAGTGCCCCACCCGCGCTCCGAATGTACGCATCAAGTTGCGTCCCCGTTGCCTTTTGAGTGACCGGTGTTCCGGCGGGGTCGTTTACAATGGGAAACAACGTCCCTGCAACTACACTTGTTGCAGCCGGTAGTTGGGGAATTGTTTTAGTTGGCATTACGACTGCTCCGCTGTCAGGTATGCGCCGGTGGTAGTCACCACAAACAGATCAAGCGTGACTAACTCAAGTTCCAATCCCGGAGATAGGGGTGGAGAAAGATCGGGAGCAGCTGCACGGCGTCGGCGGCGAGCTCCGGTCGCGGCAACGTCCATCAGCCGGGGTTCGCCACAAGGGTTGTGACAATCGTGCCGCTGGCGTAGGTGCTGATGCGAGCGCGGAACTGCGAGATGCCGACCACGTTGGCGTAGAAAATCCCATCTGTCGTGGTCGTTGTTGCTTGCGTCGGGCTTGCGACTGGCGTGATGTAGTGCGCTACCCAGTTTGTGTCATCCACGGTGGCCTCGAACGTCACGGTGGCAGACGTAATGCCCGTGATCTGAATACCAACGCCGCCGTTCGTGAAATGTCGAAACGCAATCGTTGTGCTGCCAAGTGCCGTCTGCGTCCCAGAGACTTTATTTTTGTAGTTCATACCCTCTCCTTGTCTTCCTCTGCGTCGTCATCGTCGACTTTCTTGTCGTCCGCGTAGGCATCCGATGCATCCTCCGCCCTGTCCTCTTCGACCGACTTAAGCGGATCAAACCGATGTCCGCATTTCGGACAGGTCGCATCCTCGCCATCTGCGTCTTCTGCTATTGCATTATTTTTTGGCGGTGCGTCTTTCGGTGCTCCACCAATTACAATCGCAATTGTCGGACCTTTTCGCTTGAAGGCCCCTTTACGGGCCGCATCTGGGGCAAGGTGCATAAATCAAAACCTCAACAAAGAGAAAGGGTTTACCACGAGACCGGCAACTGTGCTTCAGGCGCACCGAAATATTGGAAGGGATTCAGGCTTCCCGCATCCGCATCAGCAAATACTAACTGCGTCGGGTCGTCGCTTGCGAGCCTGTCTGCCATCAACTCGACGGGCACGACGCCCTGCACACGGTCCCAGCCATACAGGGCAAGTGCCAACGCCATCACGCCATCGTCATGCAAACTCGGCGGCGCTTCGTACCGGACGCCGGTATTTGTAAAGTGAAACTCAAAACTTTCCAGCTCGCCAATCAGCCAGCCATCAGGGATAGTCAGCTCGCTGCCTTGAAACGCGGCAATGAGCCGCTGCATCAGCCGGAGCTTCGACGGCTGGGTAAAGACATGCGGGGTAACGGTCACGCCCAACATTTGCAAGTCCGCGACAATCGCATCGCCCACTCCAGTCGCATCAGCCACGACCGGCGTTTCGCCTACTTGCATTCGAATCCGTTCCTTTGTGTCTGCCCACGGCAACTGGAAGCGGTCCAGCGAACAGACGCGGCGGTGGCTGTCCAAGCCTATCAACACCGTGAAGTCCAGCGACCGCGCTAAGTCCACGCCATAGACGACGGCCTTTCGCTGGCTCATTGGCCCAATCGCGGCTCGCACCTTATCGACGCCAAAAGGGTTTGCGCCATCATCGGCAGGGACGCCCTCGAACTCTTGGGCAAAGACCAGCGGCGGCAGTTCCTGCTGTGCCGCGTCAATCTCGCTTGCCGGAATAAACGGGTTCTCGCGAGTTGAGGCGCGGAAACTTTGCCAGTCGGGGCTGCTGCCGTCCATGCCGCGCTGGAACATCTGCACGAACGCATGGCGGCGACCCTTCGGCGTCCCCATAATCAGGGCACGGCCCCCCAAATCCACCAATGTCGGGCGGATCGCGGCCTGCCACACGGCTGTCAAGTCCTTCGCAATGCCTGCCTCATCCAACACCACCAAGGCGTACTTACGGCCTCGGGCTGGGTCAGGCGTATCCAGCGTCCAGACTTCCACGACGCCGCCCGTCACCAGCTCTAGTCGTTTGTCCTGCTCAGACACTCGTGAAGTCACCGGAGCTAAGCGTTCCAGCAACTCTCGCCACGCTTCTAACGCGAGCTTATAGGACGGCGAGAACCAGCCGACGGGCTGACTTGCTAACGCTGCATCACAGGCCAGCCGAATCCCTAACGCTGACTTCCCAAACCGTCGGCCACACATTACAACCCGAAACCGCGCCTCATGGTCTGCAATAATGCGCTGACCCGGATGGAGGGTTGCCAACGTCACCGTGACCGTTTCTGGTCGCTGCTTGGTGTGGCCGCGCATTATGCCACAAAACTAATACAATCCCCGCCAAACGCCAACGGGGGGCCTTTACGGGCCTTCTGTGGACTCTCCATGTTCCACGTGGAACACTCCGGCAGGCAGGGTAGCGACGGGCGAGGCAATGACGGCCCGTGCGGTGGCGGCGATGGCGGGAGGCCGATTTTCCTCCACGACCTTGACCGAGATGGTCTGGGCTCCCTGATGCTCGACCACCTGTTTATCTCCGTAGTCTTGTGGGGCGGCCTTGCTGGAGGCCCACTTTAGCGTGTCTACGGTCAGTCGGTCCACCATCACGGTATCGTTGACCGAGTCCCGCGCAATCTGGATGGCCTCTTCTGCTAAGGCATTGCCCATCAGGACCCGTGCCCGTCGGTAGCGCATGTACAGGTCTTCGTCGTCCGCCATCCAGCCCCGGACCGCACCCGCTGACCGCCGCAGGGTCCGGCAGGTGTCCGCGACAGTGCGCCCTTCCGCTAATCCCGCTAAGACTGCCTCAATTACCGAGGCCCGTTCCGATGCGTCAACTTTCGCCATACCCGTAATATAACCGTTTGTTTTTTTTTTGCTGGGTTTTTTCTTTTTTTCAGACACCCCTGCCTATTCCGTTCGGACACTACAGGGGAAGGCAAGACACCAGACACCACCGCTGCTGCTGCCGCTCACAATGTAACATCGACCTCCTTGCTGGCTCCCGACCGTGAGGAGGTGGTATAGGCGTTGCGCGGGACGGCGGCGGGGTAGGGGGTGTGGCGGTCGCCCCCGCGCCCTGGTCAACGCGCCATGCTCGCCCCTGCGCTTTGGTCAACGCGCCAACGCGCCAACGCGCCCCGGTCAACGCGCCAACGCGCCAACGCTCGCCCGTAGCCAGCCCGTAGCCGCCTGAACGTCTTTACGCGCTCCATAGAACGCGCCCGCGAGAGGGTGCGCGAATATCCTCGCCGGCCACCGTCTCGAGGTAGACCGCCCTGCCTTGCTCGCCCCCCCCCCCGCCCTCGCCCCTCCCTCGCCCCTCCCTCCGGCTGGACTTTCGTTCCGGCTGGACTTTCGTTCCTGCTTCCCCTCCCTTTGGTGTCATATCGGAATAGGGGTAATGGGTGGGGGGTTGACAATCGTTTACCCGCACGATACACTTCACCGTAGGAATGGTAACTCACCCACATACACGGAGAGCACGAACATGTCGAAAGCGGCGGAGCTGTACAACGGCTGGACCAACTACGAAACCTGGCGCGTAAACCTGGAAACGCTGGACGGTATGGGCATTGAAGACTTCGGCTACGACCCGGGCGAGGTAGACCCGGACAGCCCGGAAAGCGTGCACAAGCTCAGCGAGGCGCTGGAAATGTATGTGTGGGAAATTGTGGAGCAGGGTGCCAAGGGGTTCGCGCTGGACTTGGCAAACAGTTTCCTTGCCCGGGTGGACTGGAACGAGATCGCGGAGCATATGCTAGGGGACGCTCGAGCGGAGGCGGCAGCAGAAAACACGGCCAGCGCGGTCACCAGCCCCGACGCGGACACGGCGCCAACGATTGCCGCCGTCGATAACATCACTTATGGCGTCGGTGGCGAGGTGCTCGAAATGCTACAAAAAGTAAATTTGCAAGGCGCAGATCGCGCCCGTTCCTATCTTTCAAGAAAAGTTTACGAATAAACAGTCGAAGATCCGCGGTTATCGTAGTTACACCATCTAACAATACACCACCCGAGAAGAAGCGGGGGACCCCTCAGGGGTCCCCCGCACCAGCCGCAAAAATCTCGACGACGCTCTCACCCGCATCAACGTGCTCAACCACACCCACACCACTTCCCCGCACACGGAGACACTACCAATGGCTTACATGAATCAAGCACCCAAGGCGAAGCTCAATATTGACGCGGTGATCGCGGCAGCAGAAAACGAGGAAGAATATATTGGGTTCTGTATCGCATGTGGGGCAGAGCATTATGGAGTAGAGCCGGACTCCCGTTGTTATGAGTGTGACGAATGCGGCAAGCACAAGGTATACGGAGCGCAAGAAATTCTTTTGATGAGTGTGGGGGCCTGTAGCTGGCCGACGGGTTGGGATAAAAGATTTTACATTCTCACCGCGTAAACGGAGACACTACCAATGGCTTACATGAATCAAGAACGCAAGGCGAAGATCGTAGCGGCGGCCAAACCGGTTTTGAAAAAATACGGTATGAAAGCGACGTTCCGCTGCGATAGGCATAAAATCACTTGCACCCTAAAATCG
>SXGR01201884.1_pt1 | contig 40037 bp, 32 predicted proteins | sample 3174711 | NCBI WGS metagenome assembly SXGR01 (sample SAMN11356860, study PRJNA531348) | freshwater metagenome | isolation source: freshwater sample F1-60 | place: China: Fuxian Lake, Yuxi | collected 2017-12-25
ATCCAGAATACTGTCATCATCTGGGAACGCTTCCCAGCAGCTTCCTTGCCGCGTCATAGTCACCGCCATTCTGAGAACTTGGTCTTAAGCAAACACAAGTTACCAGATGGCTGTGACTTGCGCGTAGACGAACGGTATTGATCTTAAGCCCGCACGCATCAGCGCGTGGCCAGCAAGATCATGCTCAAAGCGTGACTAGCTAGCGAGAAGCAGAAAAGCTCGTGGCGGAATGCTCGTAGCGAAAAGGCTGAATAGCTCGTGGCGCATGGCACAGTGCGATTTGCTGGTTTCCAGGAATGGCAATCACAGCAGTTCCGTATCGTAGCGCCGGGGATGGGAACCGTCAAGGTGTGATTGTCGTTTTTTGACTGCGATCTGATTCAGGATGTCTCGCCGTGTTCAAAGCAAACAGCCGAGATTCAGTTAGTGTTAGCGTAAACTGAATCTCGGCGTGACTCAATGGATGTCGGTGGCATCATCATCCCGGCTACACCACCGGCAAACTGAAGCGAGACCGCGTCCAGCCATAGGCATCGCACATTCGTTCCCGCCTCATGACGGCAGGAATTGGTGTCCCATCGGGATAGCAGCCCGGAATATCTTCGCGCCAGCGGTTCAGTTCTTCGCTGCCGAGGTCATTGCAGTCGAACAAGCCCCGGAGGTTGCCCTTGTAAAACACCGGCGTGCCCGTTGTGTCCATGACCAAGAGCAGCTTCCGGATATGCTCGGGGTCCGGCTGGAAATACCGCCGCCCGCTGCTGGCCGCGCCCGTGACGACCCAGTCCAACGGATGGGTCTTGTCGATCACTTCCGTGAGATCCCACGAGACCGGCTCGGCGCTCATCCACACGATGTTGCCGGTGCGTTTTTTGATTTCCTTCAGCACTTCAAGGCTCTTGCGGAGCATCGCCATCTGCTGCTGCCGCGAAAGGCGCTTGCCCATGAACCAATCCGGCGGAGAACTGACGCCAACCCACAGGTTTGGCGGAAGCTCATCGGCGTACTTGAGAATCTGCGGCGCCGCTTTGGTGAGCGACTGGAACGCGTGGTGGGGCGCTTGTCGCATGGCCGCCAGGATTGCACGCACCTGATCCCCAGGCACGACTTTCGCGAACAGGTCGCTCATGCTGTCCACGAAGATCAGCAGAGGTTCCCCACCCTTTGTCAACTCCTTGAGTTGGTTCTGTCGAAAATAGTGATGATTGAAGCCGTGGGGGTACGCGCTCTTGGCGACCCCGCTTTCGGCAGTTTCCTTTGCATAGCAGATCACAATAGTGTTATCCGGCATCTGCCAACAGCATTCGTGTGGGCAACCGCCAATCACGTTGCGCGTTTCGTCACACCATTCAATGCCGCGATTGCCGGTACGTGCTTTGAATTGTATCGTCATGGCTCAGCTCCTTTGCTTTCGGACTTTGATGCTGGGTTACGCGCCAGCTTTACTGCGGGCGCGTTACTACGACTTAACAGCGGAATACGCCGGCATCGGCGGCAGGAGTAGATTTGTCGAAGGACAACCGCCAGGCGGTGAAGGGCACGCACCGCCTGGCGCGGTATTGAGCTATAGGGCCATGAGTTCCTGGTGAACCCGCCGTGCCAGTTCACGAAGCTCAGGCCGGTGCCACAGAACGCTGATCAGCCAGTTCCCCTTCTTACTTTTCGCCCTCCGCAGCGCTCGAATCGCCTCCGCTGCCACGCGGGGTTCATCAGCTGAGCCGTGAAGCAGGTTGATCGCAAGGCACGACTCGTCGAGCTTCCCGTAGCCCTGCATGTGGCCCAGTATGGGAAGTACAAGGTGAGCCATGAGCATTACATTCACCATCTGAGCGGCACGGAAGGCGATTTCACCGGTTGGCCCGCAGACCAGCACCTCCGTCCCATCATGTGCGCAAAAGCTCAGGCTATTCGACTCATCGTAGGCGGTAGTGAATTTCATCATCTCTCCGTCGTTGATGAAGGAGGCGAAGCCGATTTTGTCTTTCATCAATTCGACTATGTCGTAATCCATTTGCATGATCTTGTTCTCCAAGACCTCCGCGACAAACGCCCCGCCGTTACCTGCATGCTTTAGCAGCAGGTCCGCAACCTCGTGGGCGTCCATTGGCCCTTGGGTCACGCCCTCTGCTTGGGGCATGACATTCTCAGAATAGCCGGTACGCACAAGGTCCTCGGCAATTGTCCGCGCGTGGGTGGAGTTTCCATGCAGAATTAGTACGACTGGCTCGGCGATCTTCAGTTCCGCAGCCATCGTAAAGACTTCATCTCCCTTGATTCCTGGGTGAACCATGAAACTTCTCCTAAAAGATTTTCGCTCCGGCAAGCCGGAGCATCACGCCCAGCTGACACCATGTGCAGCCGGGAACAAAAAGAATAGAGCGCATGAGAACTGGCGCTCGCGTTACCAGGTTGTTTGAAGGAATACACCCTCGAAAGAGGGCGGCGCTGGCATCGGCTGAGGGCGTCAATAGCCGAGCCGGTCAAGTTCCTCAGCGGCTCGTGTGGCCGACAAATGCCGCGATGACCGCGGCTCCGGCACTATCTCGACACCCTCGGCTTGGGCGAGCTTGTCGGAGAATCGTTGCAGTGCTTCCACACTGGTGAGCCACCGGCCACCTGGTTTAGTGGCTTCGAGCCGCACACCTTTGACGCCCTTCTGAATCCAGCGCATCAGCGTGGATACGTGCGTCTGTTTGCCATCGCGATTGCAGGGGATTCGCTTGGCGGCTTGAGGAAGTGCGAGCACGGTTTCAGTATTGAGGTCGATCATTTCGGACCCTCGAAATCCCAGGCGGTGTTGCCGCCTTCTGGTGGAATTCAAGTCGCTCAAACCGGCACATCCGGCTCGATTGCGACTGCAAATACCACCCTCTGGATTTCGGTGACCACAAAGAACGTGATCAGTCCGACACGGAGGGGGGGAGTAACAAGTTTTCAAGACACCAACGCAAAGCAATGCTTTGCGTTGCGTGTCATCATTTAACCTCGGAGCGGGCGACAGGTCAACCCTTCTTCGGACAAAAAATGAAACGCCTGGACGAGGCAAGACACTTGGTGTCCGTCGGCGCCGGCCCTATTTAGGCGCCGACAACGTAAGATCAGCCGATTTCTCTGGCGATCCGTCGGGCCAATTCCTCGTTTTTCTCGGCATAAATCTGGGCAGTTTCCACGCGCTTGTGTCCCATGCTGGCCGCTGCGCCCTCGACGCCAAACCGCTCACGAACTTCGGTCCCGCGACTGTGGCGGATTTGTAGGACGGACCAGGTCGGCACCCTTGCTCGCCGGCAAGCCCGCCTGACGGCTTGCTGGAAGGTATTGACGGAGTAGCACTCGCCCGGCTGCCTCTGCGGCACGACTTTTCGCATCCGCCGCTGTTGCGAAGGAGGTCGCTTCGTCTTCCTTTTCCGTTTCCGCCGGGCGTGATGTTCTTCCATCGCCGCGCGGGGGCTGAAGAGATAGGCTTGAAGGTCCGTACGCAGGAACGGACGAATGATCGTTTGTGCCAGGGGTCCGAGGTAAATCACGCGGTCCTGACCACGCCAAGCGTTTTTGTGTGTCTCGGGTCGATAGCGCCAGATTTCATCCGTCATCACCAGGTCGCAGGAACGCATCACAACAACATCCTGAGCGCGACAGTTGCTGTAGCGCATCAGGTTCACCATCGCAGCCACCGGTCGCGGCATATTCGACAGCGTGGCCTCGACGTGCGCCCAGTCCACCGGCTTGACGCCAGGGCTCTCGTGAGCATCACAGCGTCCGCGAAGAAGTGGTGGAACGGTCGCGAGAGCTTCCACGACGGCGCCTGGAATCAACTCGACTGACACCGCCCACCGGAACGCACGGCGAATGCGTTTGATGCGGTCGTTGATGACCGTGCGACAGAGACCGGCCCGGATCATCTCCTCCTGAACCGCACGAAGCTTGAGAGGACTGAAGTCGCGGGCCAGAGTTGAGCCGTAGAGTTGACGGACATGCCGAAGCGCGGCGCGCAGGTTGTCCAGTTCCCTGGTCGGTTGACCATTCGGACCGCGGTAATGCTTCTCAGCATGATGATGGAAAGCCAGAATCAATTGCTCGATGGTGAGGTCGGCTGCTGTCTGATACTCCGGTGTCGGGGTACGATGCTGGCCCGTTGCCAGCCATTCGCCGATGACTCGATGATAGGCTTCGCGGCTGGTGTCGGCGCCGTGCTTGCCCAGATAGTGGTCCTTGCCGTTAAGACGGACCACGGCCTGTCCAGTAGGTTTGTGCAGACGATAAGACGGAATCTTGCGGGGTCGGGTCATTGTGCAACTCCTGGGAGGTCCAAAAGTGGTAGTACTACCACCTTTCCAGAACCTTCAGGCCGCACTCCCGACCATCGAGAGGTACGCTTAACTTGCGTTCGGCACGATCTTTACGTTCAGAGCGGGCGATGGGACTCGAACCCACGACGTCCAGCTTGGGAAGCTAGCATTCTACCACTGAATTACGCCCGCAATTCTCCCTTGATTGTAACGAACCTTTGCTCTCTTGCAAGCTTCTTGTTCAAACCACATGTTATTTTGCCGCAGCTAGCACGCGCAGGTCCCCTTCGCGTTTTGTGAGGTTGATGCGGTCGAGGTACTCGCAGAACGGTACCGCGAACTTGCGCGTCGTCCCCAAGATATCACGGAGCTCCGCGACCGTGGCGCCGGGGCCAGTCGTCAGACGATCGGCGACACGCTTACGCATGTCGGCTTCTAGCTCGCTGTGCAAATAGATGTCGGCATCGATGTGAACCAAGAAGCCCTCCGCCACACAAACCTCGAAAAGATCCTTCAGGCTCGCGGCGTTGCCCCCGGCCTGGCCGGCGAAGCTGGCGGGTTCGGGTGGTTGAAAGCCGGCGGCGCGATAGGCCTCGACGACCTTGTCCTTGAGCTTGCGCAGATTGGCGCTGAGCTTCGGCTTGAAGTCGGCCCGCGCGATGCGGCGCAGATCGCCCGTCAGCTTCTTCAGCTTGATGAGGCGATCAACTTCGGCGTGGATCAACGCATCGTCGCCGACGTAGTCGAGCTGGGCTTGCACCTTCTGTCGATCGTGCGAAGTCATCAGGGGAAACTCTTCGTGCATCTTGCCGAGCGCACTGAGAATGCGCTCGTCGAGTTCGTGGACAATGTCCGCGTGCAAGATGACCTGACGGCCGCCCTGAAGACTGACGGTGACGAGCTGGTGCTTGTCGCGCAGGTGCTGGATGATCTGCAAGGCTTGCGCAGGCGCGAGATTGGCGTCGCGCACGAGGTCGGCTTGCGTGAAGCCCGCGTAGCCGCCGAACCAGGCGACGTTGAGAGCGCGTTGGGTGGGATCGCCGGTCCAGAGTTTTTCGATGCGCTCCAGGACTTCGAGATGGCGGCGGCGAATCTTCTTGGCGACGGGCTGCAACACTTGGCCGCCGCCTATCGTCAACGTCGCCGAGGGGCCGCGGAGGACGAACGGTTGCCCCCAGGTTGTGGTCGAGGGTTCTTCGAGGAAGATCTGTGCGATGCCCCAGCCGCCCGGCTCGATGGTGTCGCAGTCGAGAAGCGAAACCGTGCCCATGATTTCGGAGGTGCCGACGTGGAAGCGAATCGGCGCGCGATGTTTGATCGGTCGTTTCACTTCGCTCAAGCAGTGCAAGCGCACGGTGACGACGCGCGAAGGTTTCAAGTAGCCGGGGGTGGCGATTTCCTGGCCGCGCAGGACGTCTTTATGATCGACGCCGGCGAGGTTGATGGCCGCGCGCATGCCGCGATGGACTTCTTCGACGGGCTTGTCGTGATTTTGCAACGAACGGACGCGCACGGTTTGGCCGCTGGGGAGCCATTCGACTTCGTCGCCGACGCGCAGGACGCCGGATTGAACCGAGCCGGTGACGATCGTTCCATGGCCCTGTACCGTGAAGGAGCGGTCGATGGGCAAGCGAAACCAATCCAGACTGGACTCGCGGAGCGAGTCCTCCACATTGGCACACGTCTGGGCGATGGCTTTTTTCAGATCGTCGATGCCGAGCCCGGTGTGCGCGGAGGTGCGGAGGATCGGCGCATTTTCGAGGAAGCTGCCGCGCACCAACTCGCGGATTTCGAGCTCGACGACTTCGCACGTCGTCTCATCGACGAGGTCGGATTTCGTCAGCGCGATGACGCCATGCCTTAGCCCGAGCAGCTTGAGGATTTCGAGGTGCTCGCGTGTTTGCGGCATGATCGAATCATCGGCGGCGATAATGAGCACGACGAGATCGATGCCGGTAGCGCCGGCGAGCATGTTCTTGATGAAGCGTTCATGGCCGGGGACATCGACGATGCCGAGGCGGTAGCCATCGCCCAGTTCGTTAGCCGGACGCGCAAGCGGCGGATTAGCCGCTCCGTCGCTGGCGCGTCCGGCTAACGAAGGCGACGGGAGGTCGAGGGTGGCGAAGCCGATGTCGATGGTGATGCCGCGTGCTTTTTCTTCGGGCAAGCGATCGCAGTCGATGCCGGTGAGGGCCTTGACGAGCGAGGTCTTGCCGTGATCGATATGGCCAGCGGTGCCGAGGATGAGGTCGCGTGGCATGCGTGGATTGTATCCGAAAAAAAGAAGCCGCTTACGGCTTTAGTTTCGCAATGAAGTGACCAGTAATCTGGCGATTCATTGTGAGCGCTAAGCCGCAAGCGGCAGGAAAGCATGGGCACGTTACTTCTTCTTGAACGCCCCCTTCACATATTCCAGCACCTCTTCCGGGTGCCCGCCGGCGGCCTTGACTGGATTGTAGATCTTGGCGAGATTGCCTTCCTTGTTGATGACAAAGGTCGAACGCCCCGCGACCTTGCCCGTAAAGACGCCGTAGGTCTTGGCGAACTTCTGCTCGTTGTCGGCCAGGAGCGGGAAGGGAAGTTTTTCCTTGTCGGTGAATTTCTGCTGCAATTCGAGCGTATCGACGCTGATGCCGATGATCACCGTGTCATGTTGAGCAAACTGCTCAAGGCGGTCACGGAAACCGCAAGCCTCTGCCGTTCAGCCGCCGGTCAGGGCTTTGGGATAGAACCACAGGACAATGTTCTTCTTGCCCTTGAGATCGCCGAGCTTCAACGTCTTGGCGTCCTTCTTGTCCGGAAAGATCGTGCCGATGTTGGTGGCAGCCAATTCGATCCCCGGGGCAACGTCGCCTTCTTTCAATTTCACGCCTCCCGCCCAGGTCGGCGCGGCGACCCAGGCCAATCCCGTCAGCACCAGAGCGATGCCCGCTCCGCGTGCCGCACGGTCCATTCGACCATTCATGCGTTTCTCCTAAAAAAATACTGCCGAGTTTGCCGAATCACTCTCGGCGTCAAGAGGTATTATTTCGCGCCGCGCGGCATGTGGCAAGCGAAACTCGCATGGATTGCTGGATTCGATTCCAAGTAGAATGGCCCCGAGGCATCCTGCTAGACGATCCCTCGCCCGATTTGATTCGAACGTGAAACCACAAGGCGAATTTCTCACTACCGTAAAAGGACCAGAAATGCTCGGCATCAAACTCAATCCCAGCCAGTTTCTCGACCGCGTCGGCCAAGAACTCCGCAAGCTCGACACCGCTCCCGTGCAGGCCATGGCCGACGCCATTTACGCCTGCTACCAGAGCCGCAACACTGTCTTCGTCATCGGCAACGGCGGCAGCGGCTCGAATGCCTCCCACTTTTGCGAGGACCTCGGCAAGTGCACCCTGCGCCGCGAGGACTTCGACAACGATCAAAAAAAACGCTTGCGCATTCTTAGCCTAACCGACAACACGCCGTACATCCTCGCCTGGGCCAACGACGAAGGCTTCGACCGTGTCTTCTCCGAACAGCTCAAGAACCTGGCGAATCCCGGCGATTTGCTGATTGCGATCAGCGGCTCTGGCAACAGCCCGAACATCCTCCGCGCCGTCGACTGGGCCAACCGCAATCACGTCGCGACATTCGCCTGCACCGGCTTCTCGGGCGGCAAACTCAAGGGCATGGCCCAGCAGTGCTTCCACGTCGCGCTGGACGACATGGGCATCGTCGAGTCGGTCCACCTGACGGCGTTTCACTGGATCGTCGACAATCTCCATGCCCGCATCGGCCTGGAAACGAATCCTTCGTATCGTTGACCTCCGAGACTACAGGATGCCCATCACCAGAACCTGCGCGTGCGGGCAGGCGCCGGATTTGCGCGGCGCGTTGGTCCGTCCAAAATGCGGCTTCGTATATTACGAAGTACCTGATGGGGACCGCGCATGTCCGCCGTGCCGAGCACAACCGTTTCGACTGATTCCGCCCGCGGCACCGCGCAGCACTATTGGTTCTGGGTCCTGAGCCTGCTGGGGCTGGATTATTTCAGCACGCTGGCGTATCAGCCGTCGATCACCTATCGCGAGACCGAACGGCTCGGACCGCTGGCGACCGCAGTGGTCGTGCTCATCACTCTCTTTGGCGCACTGCCCATTTATTGCTATTTGGCCGGCAAGTCACCCGACGGCCAGGGTTCGCTCGGCATCGTCGAAAAACTCATTCGCGGCTGGCGCGGTAAGACGGCCGTCCTCATCCTGCTCGGCTTTGCGGCCACCGACTTCACAATGCTCAAGTCGCTCTCGCTCGCCGACGCTTCCGTCCACGTCCTCAACAAGCACGACGGCGAGCGCCTCAAGAGTGCCAAGCTCGCTTCCGGCTGGCTGCGGGAATGCGCGGACGAACACTGCGGCCAAGAAGTCGCCGACCACGTCAATGAGCAGCTCCTCGTCACCGTCGTGCTCGGCATCGTCTCCTTCTTTTTTTGGTTCGTGTTGCGCAAGGGTTTTGGCCGCAAGGTGATACTCTTGGCGGTTCCGCTGGTTGGGCTTTACCTTTTAATGAACGCCATCCTAATCGGTGTGGGGTTGTGGCAACTTTCGGAACATCGCGACCTGTTCACGAACTGGCTGGAACACCTCAAACGCGGCGAATTTTATGTTGGCCGCCCCGCGTACGGCGACGGCTGGACAACGGTCATCTTCTTCAGTCTGCTCGCGTTGCCCAACCTCGCGCTTGGCCTATCCGGGTTCGAGCTGAGCATGATCCTGATGCCGCAGGTCGAGGGCAAACCGGGCGAGCATCCGCCATGGACGCGCATTCGCAATACGCGCAAGGTGCTCATTGCGGCGGCGCTCGTGATGTCGATCTACCTGCTCGGCTCGGTCCTGGTGACGACGCTCTTGATCCCACACGAAGCGTTGGCGGGAGATGGGCTCGCCAACAATCGCGCCCTCGCCTATTTGGCGCACGGCGGCAAGCTTTCGATCAATGAGCCGCTCGCACCCGTGTGCGGCGTCGTCTTCGGCACGCTGTACGACACGGTGACAGTGCTGATCCTGTGCCTTGCCGGGACAAGCGTCATGACGGCGTTGTCGGTGCTGTTGCCGCAGTTTCTGTTGCGCTTCGGCATGGAGTTTCGCTGGGCGCAGCGCTGGGGCGTACTGCTGATGCTGTTCGCGGCGATCAACACGGCGGTGACGATCTTCTTCCATGCCAGCGTGGAGGATCAACGCGGGGCGTATGCGACGGGCGTGCTGGTGTTGATGGCGTGCGCCGCAGTGGTGGCGACGCTTAACCTGCGACGTGAACACGAGGCTTGCGGCCTCGGCGTTTGGTATCACATCGTCTTCGCGTTTCTTGCGTTGAGCGCTGTCCTCTTCGTGACGACGATGTTGGCGGTCGCGATACGTTCGGCGAGCGGCGTGGGGATTTCGCTCTGCTTCATCGCGGCCGTGCTGGCGATGTCGATCGTGTCGCGCGCATGGCGCGCGGACGAATTGCGTACAATCGGCTTTGACTTCAAGGACGAGCAATCGAATTTCCTGTGGGAGAATCTGCGTCTGCAGGATTTCCCCGTGCTGGTTCCGCTGCGGCCCGGGCGTGTGAATCATGCCGCGAAGGAGGCGCAACTGCGCGCGGAGCACATGCTATCAACCGAATCAGACATCGTGTTCCTTGAAGTTCACGTGGACGATCCGAGCGATTTTTTTCAACGGTTGATGATCGAGGTCGTGCGCGACAACAATCGCTTCATCCTCCGCGTTACCAACTCGACGTCGCAGGCGCACGCCATTGCCGCCATCGCGCTGGAGATGTCGCGCCATAGCAAGCCGCCCGCAGTGATCTTCGGCTGGCCCGAACAGAACATGCTGGCGGCGAGCTGGAGCTACCTGGCGTTCGGCGAAGGCAATATCGCCTGGAAGGTCCGCGAGCTGATCCACCACGCGGAGAAGGATTCCGCAAAGAGGCCGCGCGTGCTTGTCGGTTGAATTTCAATGTCATTGCCTGCGCTGCCGACAAATATTAGGTGCGCTGGCGTCCAATGTGGTGCGACGCTACGCGTTGCAGCCCACGACGCGGAGCGTCGTGCTACAATAATTGATCAAACCCGTTGTGGAGCCTGCAAACGTATGGACAACTCGACGCAAGCGACGCCGACGAGCGAGGCAGCCGGCCACGAGCATCCCAAGAGTTTTTGGTTGTGGGTGATGTGCCTGACCGGCGTCGATTACTTCAGCACGCTCGGCTATCAGCCATCGATCGCGTTCGAGGCGACAGGACTATTGACGCCGTTCGCGACGATCATTCTTGTACTCGTGACGCTCCTCGGCGCCCTGCCCGTCTACTGCTATGTGGCCGGCAAATCGCCTAACGGCCAGGGATCGATCGCGATGCTCGAGCGGTTACTGCACGGCTGGGGCGGCAAGCTTCTGGTGCTGGTGCTTCTGGGTTTCGCGGCGACCGATTTCGTCATCACCAAGACGCTGTCCGCGGCCGACGCGGCTGCTCACGTCATCAAAAATCCGATGCTCGAAGAGTATTTCAAGGGAGGGCGCTGGCAGATCGGCATCACGTTCTTCCTCCTGTTGATGCTCGGCGCGACCTTCATGCGCGGGTTCAAGGAAGTCATCGGCATGGCGGTCGGCATCGTCGGCGTGTATTTGCTCCTCAACGTCATCGTCGTTGGCAGCAGTCTCTACTACGTCTGGCAAAATCCCATTTTCGTCGAGCGCTGGCTTGAGCAGGTCGGCGCGGGGAACTGGCACTTTGAACACCACTTTTCAACGGCTGCCAACCCCTGGCACATCGGTCTGATCTGCGTCGTCCTCTTTCCGAAGCTCGCTCTGGGCCTGTCCGGTTTCGAGACGGGCGTCGCCGTCATGCCGCTCATTCAGGGCGATGCAACCGATACGGAGGCCAATCCCGCGGGCCGAATACGCAACGCCTGCAAGCTCCTTTTCTCAGCCGCGATCATCATGTCGCTGTTTCTGCTCGGCGCCTCGCTGGTCACAAGCACGCTCATTGCGCCGGAAGCTCTCATGAAGAAGACGGAGGCCAATCCCAATGGAGGCGGCGCGCACGATCGAGCGCTCGCCTATCTGGCCCACGGTGAGCCGATTCTCAGCAAGGAACCTGTCACGACCATCCAGCCGTTTTTTGGCGCCGCCCTGGGGATGACCCATGACGTGAGTACGGTTATCCGCCAGGAACGCGGCAGCGTCATCAATCCGCTCTTCGGCAGCGTCTTCGGCACAATCTATGACGTGAGCACGGTTGTCATCCTCTGGTTCGCGGGCGCCAGCGCCATGGCGGGCCTGTTGAACCTCGTGCCAAAATATCTGCCGCGTTACGGCATGGCCCCCAACTGGGCCAGCGCCATGCGGCCGCTGGTGATCCTCTTCACGATCGTCAATCTCTTCGTGACCTGGTATTTCGACGCCTCGGTCGAGAAGCAAGGGGCCGCCTATGCCACGGGCGTACTCGTCTTGATGTCGAGCGCCTGCGTCGCCAGCCTGATCGATCGTTGGCGGGCACGCAGCGGCTTCTGGCTGGTGCGAATGCCGTGGATATTCGCCGCGATTACGCTGGTCTTTCTTTACACGACGCTGGCCAACATGATCGAGAAACCCGACGGCCTGTTCATCGCGATCTGGTTCATCGTGGCGACGGTGGTTTCCTCGATCGTCTCGCGCTATTTGCGCAGCAAGGAGCTTCGCTTTCAGGGTCTGGACTTCATGGACGCGCAATCGCGCTTCCTGTGGGACAGCATGCGGATGCTCGAATTCCCTGTGCTGGTCCCCCATCGTCCGGGCGGCCGCAGCTTGCGCGAGAAGGAAGCGTCGATCCGCAAGGAACATCGCCTGGGGCCGGAGATTCCAGTGGTGTTCATCGAGGCGAACCTGGGCGATGTCAGCGACTTCTATCAAACGCCCTTGATGGAAGTGAAGCAAGAGGAAGGCGTGTTCATCCTGCACATTCATCGTTGCGCTTCGATCGCGCACACCATCGCGGCTCTGGCGCTAGAGCTGTCGAAAGTTGGCTCGCCGCCGGAGATCCACTTCGGCTGGTCCGATCAGAACACTCTGGAAGCGAACGTCGGCTTTCTGCTTTTCGGCGAAGGCAACGTCCCCTGGCTGGTGCGCGAGTTGCTTTGCGATGCTCAGCCGAATCCCGAGTTGCGGCCGCGCGTGATTATCGGCTGATTCACTTCCGTCACGCGAGCGCTAAACGGGGATGGCTCGATAGCCAACCGTTCGCGTGCATCGTATCATTTAGTTGACGCGAATACACTCCTGCGCCGGTGCGTTCATGCCGACGTTTACTCCCACGCAACTCATCGACTGGCTGGCGAAAAACCTATTCCTCTCAAACTCGCAGGTGGACGAGTTGCGCGCGGTCATGGCCACTTTTCCTGATAGCCTTGCGCTGGCCAGGGAACTGCTGCGCCGCGATTGGCTGACGGCCTTTCAGGTCAACCAGATCATGCGGGGTGAGCACGAGCAACTGAAGCTGGATGATTACCAATTGCGCGAACGCATCGGCGAAGGAGCGATGGGGCAGGTCTACAAGGCGTGGAGCGTGCGCATGCGCTGCGTCGTCGCCATCAAGACCATTCGCAAGGAGCGCGTGCCCAGCGCCTTGACGTTGGAACGATTTCGTCGCGAGGTGCAGGCGGCGTCGCAGCTCGATCATCCGAACATCGCCTTCGTGCGCGATGCCGGCGAGGCGGACGGTAAGCCCTATCTGGTCATGGAGTACATCGATGGGTTCAACCTGACCGCACGCGTGAAGCAACGGGGCGCGCTGCCGGTGCATGAAGCGGTCGAGTATGTGCGCCAGGCGGCGCTGGGCTTACAGCACGCCCAGGATCGCGGCGTCGTTCATCGCGACATCAAGCCGTCGAACCTCATGGTGACGACGCTCAGGCTGGGGGACGACACGCATCCCATCGTCAAGATCCTCGACTTCGGCCTGGCGCGCTATCAAAGCGAAGAGGATGCCGCAACTCGCCTGACGAAGTTGGGGAGCCTGCTGGGGACCGTCGATTACATCGCGCCCGAGCAAGCCCACGACGCGCGCAGCGCCGACATTCGCGCTGACATATATAGCCTGGGCTGCAGTTTGTATTTCATGCTGACAGGGCAGCCGCCGTTTTTGGGCGGCAGCATCGTGGAGCGAATCGGCCCACGTCTGTTGGGGGAGCCGCCGTGGGTGCGCTCGCTGCGCCCGGAGGTATCGCCGGCGCTCGAAGGTCTGCTGCGCAAGATCATGGCGCGGCGGCCCGAGGATCGCTACCAGACGCCGATCGAGGTCGCGACTGCGCTCGCTCCGTTTGCCGTGCCGCAAACGGAAGCGCCGGCGTCTGGAGTCGTGATGGCCATGCCGGTATCGCCCGATGCGATCATTGTCGGCGAGGTGCCGATGGCGCTGCCGATCGGGGCGCCGCCCGCGCCTATTACCGCAGCGATAATGAATCAAGCACCGCCGGAACATCCGGCGCCATTCGACATGCCGGCGTCTGGGCTCGATAACATGCCGCCGCGTATTCGACCAGGCAAGAAGCCGTTTCCCATCAAGATCGCGCTGTTAGCAGGCGGCGGAATCCTCCTGTTGTTGTCGCTGTGCTTGGGAGTCTGGCTTGCGAACTTCCTTTGGCGCGGCGGTGGAAATTCGGGAAGCAAGACCGGCTCCATCGAGATCACCGAGGCCAAGCTCTCCGTCCCAGATGGCACGCTGCGCCACCTCGATCGCAAATTCGTCCTCGTCAAGTTCAAGCGCAGCGGCTTCCGAGGACCGGTAATCGTGAAAATCAAGAACCTGCCCGACGGCATCACCTGCGAAGACAAGACGCTGGACGAAAAGGACCGCCAAACGGACATTGCGCTCAACGTCTCCGCGCTCACCAAGGCGCCGCTCGAACAGACGATTCGCGTCATCATCGAGAGTGAGCGGGAGGGCGTCAGCGCCGAGGCGCCTCTGCAAATTCGGGTGGTCACGGGCAAGAAAATCAAGAAGGGCTGACGCTGTCGAGGAATCATCAAATCATCGCTCGAAGACAAAAGAAGTCGGGACGTGAAGTACCGGCTTTTCTCTTGCCTTCTTTGCACGACACGTCAACATAGGCCACGAGTACGTAATTTCGCCGCGTCAACCTCTGGGTATCATCATGTCGTACCAAACGCTGAATCGCTGGATCGTCGCCAACTTCTTCGTCCTCGCGCTTGCGCTCGCGGGTCTCGGACAGCAATCGGCGGCTCAGCCCGATGGTGAAGTCGCCCAGGCCGTTGACTCCGCGTCGATCGATTTGAGCAAGCTCCTCGCCTGGCGTTCGATCGGCCCCGCCAATATGAGCGGGCGCGTCACGGCCCTCGCCGTCTTCGAGGCCGATCCGTCCTGCTATTACGTCGCCACCGCATCGGGCGGGTTGCTCAAGACGATCAATAACGGCTCCACCTTCGAGCATCAGTTTGACAAAGAAAAGACCGTATCCATCGGCGCCGTTGCGGTCGCTGCGGCCAACCGAAACCTCGTCTGGATCGGCACCGGCGAAGCCAACCCGCGCAATAGCGTCTCCTACGGCGACGGCGTCTATCTCTCGACCGATGGCGGCAAATCGTGGAAGAATAAAGGCCTGAGCAAGAGCTTCCAGATTAGCCGTATCGTCATCCATCCCAAGAATCCGAACATCGTCTACGTCGGCGCCCTCGGCCGGCTCTATGGCCCCAACGAAGAACGCGGCCTGTTCAAGACGACCGACGGCGGCAAGTCGTGGGAGAAAGTCCACTACGTCAATGACAAGACCGGCGTCATGGATATCGTCATGAGTCCGACCGATCCCGACACGCTCATCATCGCCACCTGGGAACGGCAGCGCGACGCGTTCGACAGCTTTCGCGGCGACGCCAAACCTCCCATCGCCGCGGATGTCTACGCTCCCGCCAAGGTTCACGGCGAAGGAGGCGGCGTCTTCAAGACAACCGACGGCGGCAAATCGTGGACACGCATCACCAAGGGACTCCCCACTGCCAGGACGGGCCGCATCGGACTCGACTGGCATCAGAAGAACGCCAAGTTGCTCTACGCCGCCATCGACACCGAATACGCCGGCAAAGGGCTGCCGCCGGCGACGGTCATCATCGGTATCACTCCGGAGAACACGCCCAATGGAGTCACCATCGGTACGATCAGCAAGGACGGCCCGGCCGCGAAAGCGGGATTGAAAAAAGGGGATCGCCTGATCCGCTTCGACGGCAACGCCATCAAGAACGCGAATCAAGTCCCGGTCTTGCTGCAAGGACGAAAGCCGGGCGAGAAAGCCAAGATCGCTTTCGAGCGCGGCGGCGAAATGAAGGAGGTCGAGCTTACGCTAGCCCCACGCCCCATCGACCCGGAGCAGCGCGGCTCCCTTGGCGTCTCGATCGAACCCGCGGAAGGCGGCGTGACGCTTACCGAAGTCAACGAAAACGGCGCCGCGGCCAAGGCGGGACTCAAGCCGGGGGACATCCTCCTCGCCGTGGATGGCGTCAAATCGCCCGGCATGCAAAAGATCCTCTTCGCCAAGAAGCCCGGCGACAAGATCACCGTCACCTACCAACGCGGCAAGGAAAAGAAAGACGTGCAAGTGACGCTCGAGGCATTCTCCGCGGCGACGGCCGATCGCCCCTACGCTGGTCGGCTTGCCGGGCAGGTCGAAAACGTGCAAGACCGCCAGGGCCCCGAAGGCGACAACACCGGCGGCGTCTACAAATCCAGCGACGGCGGCGATTCCTGGACGCGCGTCAACAGTCTCAACGAACGTCCCTTCTATTTCTCCGTCGTCAAGTCCGATCCCTCCGATGAGAAGATCGTCTACTTCCTCGGCATCAACTTCTATCGCTCCACCGACGGCGGCAAGACCTTCGACGCCAAGGGGATCAACAAGGGCATCCATTCCGACCATCACGATCTCTGGATCAATCCGAAAGACGGCCGGCACATGGTCCTCGGCACCGACGGCGGCTGGTACGTCACCTACGACCGGGCCGCGAACTGGGAACACTTCAACCACTTCGCGCTCGGCCAGTACTACCACGTGACGACTGACAATCGCAAGCCGTACAACGTCTACGGCGGCTTGCAGGACAACGGCACTTGGGGCGGGCCATCGCACTCGCTGCGTTTGAGCGGGCCGACCAACTCGGACATCCGCTTCATCAACGGCGGCGACGGCTTCGTGTGCCGGGTTGATCCGCTCGATCCCGATCTCATCTACGGCGAAAGCCAGGACGGCAGGATGATGCGCCGCAACCTGCGCACCGGCCAAAGCTGGAGCATCACGCCGAAAGCCCAGCCCGGACTGGAAAAGTATCGCTTCAACTGGAACACGCCATTTATTCTGTCGCAGCACAACCCGCACATCTTCTACTGTGCGGGCAACTACGTATTTCGGTCGGTCAATCAAGGTGCCGACCTGAAGCCGATCTCGACGGAGATCACGCGCACCAAGCGCGGCAGCGCCACCGCTATCGAGGAATCGCCGAAGAACCCCGACGTTCTGTGGGTCGGCACCGACGACGGCGCCGTGCACGTGACGCGCGATGGCGGCAAAACCTGGTCCAATCTGACCGACAAGTTCAAGGCCGCTGGCTTGCTTGGCCCGCGTTGGGTCGCCTCGATCGAGCCGTCGCGCGCCGTCACCGGCCGCTGTTATGTCGTCTTCGACGCCCACCGCTCCGACGACGATGAGCCATACGTTTTCGTCACCGAAGATTACGGCAACACGTGGCGCTCGCTGCGCGCCAATCTGCCGACCGGCTCGACGCGAGTCCTGCGCGAGGATCGCAGCAATCCCGACTTGCTCTATCTCGGCACCGAATTCTCGATCTTCGCCTCGCTCGAGCGCGGCTCGTCGTGGACAAAGATCAACGGCAACGCGCTGCCGACCGTCGCGATTCACGAGATTGCCCAGGCGACGACCGCGCCGGAGATCGTCGTCGCCACGCATGGCCGCAGCCTGTGGGTGCTCGACGTGGCGAGTCTGCGCCAAATCAAGAAAGACGACCTCACCGCGAAGACGACGCTTTTCGCGCCGGCGCCGTTGACGCTCTGGCGACTCGACACGACGCGCGAGGGGATGTTCCGCACCGGCACGCACATCTTCAACGGGCAGAATTCGCCGCGTTCGGTGGCCCTCGATTTCACGTTGCCGAAGAAGGCGGAGAAGCTGTCGATGCGCATCGTTGACATCGACGGCAAATTGCTGCGCGAGTTCGACATGGCGAAGGAAACCGATGCCGGCCTGCACCGCGTTACCTGGGACCTGACGACCGGCACAGTCAAGAAAATGCCGCCGGCCAAGACAAAGGTCGGCAAAGGCGCCGCCGCGCCGCTGGGCGTCTTCACAGGCGCCGGCAAGTATCGCGTCATCCTCGAAGCCGACGGCGTCGAGCTATCGCGCGTCATCACCATCGAAGGCGACCCGCGTCTGCCCGCGCTCGACGGCGCCGCCGATGAAGCCGAAGCGGACCGCGCCTTCCGTCGTTGGCTCGAAGGCCGCGAGCCGTGACGTTAACGTCGGCATTCCGATCACGAGCGAGATCGGGTATGATATCCGTAAAGCCGCACCATCAGCAGGAGGAGCATCCGCGATGAGTACCATATTCGAAGTCGAACTGCCCGGTCTTGAATTGAGCAAAGGCGAGCGCGAGTACCAGGCGTTCTTGCGCCTAATGCCTGAACTGTTGAAGTCGCACCGGGGCCAGTTTGTGGCCATCCACGAAGAGCAGATGGTGGACAGCGACACGAATGACATCGTCTTGATTCAGCGCATCCATGCGCGCATCGGATATGTGCCGATCCATGTCGGCCTCGTGGCGGATCCTCTGCCGGTTGTACACATTCCACACCGCCGCGAATATCGACCAGGGAGTGCCTCGGCATGATCAGATATCGCTACGCCGACCAACTCAAACCGCCTGCGCCGTTCGTGAATGTGTCGTTGCGCTGTCCCGGCACCGGAACGCAACTTGACGCATTGCCCGCGCTCCTCGATCCGGCGGCCGATCGGACCGTGCTACCTGCGCGCATCATTGAGAGCCTGGGATTGGTGGAGGATGGGCGATCCCTATTTCAGGGATTTGCGGGAGACATCGCCGAGCTCCCGACATTCTTGAGCGAAATTCAAGTCCATGATCTCGCGCCGTTGCTTGTACGCGTGGTGCTGGGACCAAGTGAACCGTTCATTCTTCTTGGACGCGATGTGCTGAATGCGTATCGAATCCTGCTTGATGGTCCGCAACTCGCCGTGGAAATCCATGCGCCATGACGCATTTATCTGGATGAGACTGGCGCGCAGCGTGAATGGACGGGATTATCCCTTTTGGGGACGATCCCCGTTCTGGTAATCCGTGCTCGACCAACACAACTCCAAGAGATGACCATGCTCATCACAACCCGCAAAGCCGATCAGCGTGCTCGGATCGTCCTGCCGGACGACTTCGCCAACGAAACCGTCGTCATCGAAATGAAAAGAGCCTATGTACCGGATCGAGGCGACAACACTCTTAAGCCTATTCCTCCCGAATGACGATCCGCTGCCCTGCCTTCACATTCTCGCGCACCACGCGCGTCTTCGTGCCGCTAAAGACGACCTCGACGCGGTACGACTCCGCCGCTTTCCCCAGTCCAAAATGCGTCTCCAGCGGCGAGCAGCGGCAATAGCCGGCACCGGAGTGGACTTGCCGATAGCCGACGAGCTTGTCGTCGGCGAAGACGCTGACCTTGGCGCCGATGCCATCGGGGTTCGACTTCGCGCCGACCGCCTTGACGCGCAGCCAGTTCTTGTCGTCGGAGTTGTTGCGATAGAGGACGACGTTGGAGTAGAAGTTGACGAGCAGCAGATCGAGATCGCCGTCGTTGTCGAAATCGACCGCGGGCACGCAGACGCAATTGGCTTCGTGCTTGATGCCCCATTCCTTGGCCAGTTCCTTCCAGTCACCCCCCACGCGCGTATAGAGCGAGTTGCCCCCCTTGCTGGTGGCGAAGCGATTGCCCGACTCGGCATCGACGCCGACGTAAATGTCGATCAAACCGTCGTGGTCGAGGTCCTCGCAGATCACATCGTGGCTCAGCGTCTTGAGCGCCAGAACGGGGGCCGCCGCCGGGATGTAGGTTCCGCGGCCTTCGAAGGTGTACAGCACGTTTGGCTCGACCGTGTGCTTCAGTTTGAGGAGTTGGGCCTCGGTGTAGTTGGCTCCGGACAGCCAGGAATCGGTGGTGACGTAAAGGTCGAGCTTGCCACGATTAAAAATGTCGGCGAGCGCGCAGCCGACGCTGGACGCCTTGCGGGTCAATCCGGCGACAGCGGTCGCGTTGCGAAACTTGCCGTTGCCGAGGTTCTGAAAAAAGGCGCTCTCTTGGGATTGGTAGCACGTGACAAACAGATCGTCGCGGCCGTCGCCGTCCACATCGCCGAAGACGCAGCCCAGGCAATGCCGCCCTGCGAGATCGATGCCGGAGTCCTTGGTGATGTCGGCGAACGTGCCGTTGCCTTTGTTCTTGAAGAGGAAGTTCTGCCCGGTCGGACTGGTGACGAAGAGATCGACGAGGCCGTCGCCGTCGATATCGCACCAGGCGCAGGAGCGGGCGGGCGTCTTGAGCAGCACACCGGCTTTGTCGCTGACGTCGGTGAAGGTGCCGTCGCCGTTGCCCTTGAAGAGCCGGCTCGCGCCTTTGCGGAGCGAGGTCATGTAGATGTCGAGCTTGCCGTCGCGATCGAAGTCCGCGACGGCGACGCCGGTGCCGTCCCCTTCAAAGACTTCGAGGCCGGAGTCTTTGGTGACGTCTTGAAACTTGAGTTTGCCGAGGTTCTTGAAGTAGCGCACGTGCGGCTTGCCGAAGGTGGGGATGATGATGTCGGGCAGCCCATCGCCGTTGAAGTCCTCGACGGCGACCGCGTGCGGGTTCGTGCCGCCGACGCCGGTCTTGTCAGCGATGAAGAGGCCGGACGCGGCGGAGACGTCGGAAAAACGCGGTTTCGGTTGGGCAGTAGCGGAGCAAGGTAGAACCATCAAGGACGACAGGGTCATGACGAGAATGACGGCGTAAGGCACGTGAAGGTCTCCAGCTGGTTTCTTGTTTCCAATTCTGTCCAACCACATTAACATGCCCCTGGTGTTGATTCAACGAACACTTCCTGGCGGGTGACAAGGATTCTTCCTTCACAACCATGGGGCAGAACCGAAATCCCCAGCTGTGCGCGATCCATCCAAAATATCTACAGAATCTGCCGGCGCTGCTAGTCGCGTTCGATCCGGATATGCTTCAGCGCTACCGGCAGTGTCGAATGGATCGCGTTTATACTGCACGCGGTCAGGATTGACTCATTCACTAGCCCGCAGCGCCAGCAAGGGATGTCCGTGGTTGCCCTTGCTAGCGCTGCGGGCTAGTGAGGCAAATGTGTCATTTCCGCCCGAGCGCAGTATATGCAGACGATTACTTCAGATGAGACGGCGGAATTGGAGCCGCTCTGGTCGGCATTTGCGGGCGTTTTTCCAACCATCAACAAGGAGATCTCGCGACCTGGAACGCCCACATCGCCCAGTACGCCGCCGAATGAAGGACGCCATGCGGGTCGAAAAAAACAACATGAACCTGGTGGTTCACGGCAAATGCAGAGGTTCGGTGGAACGTGCCGGAGTCCGTGCACGGATTTTGCAAGATTTTTTTATGGACGCTTGCATTGCTGGCGATAACGTGATATAGGGAAGATGGTAAAATAGAGGCCGTGATGTTCATGGCGCTACGTTCCCGCAGCGGATCTAAAATAGGGGGGATGCAATGCTCAACCTGTTCGGCAACAATCACCGCACCTGCGACGGCATGAACCGCCGCAATTTTCTGAGCGTCGGCGCCCTGGGCGCACTCGGCGCCACGTCGATGCTGACGCTTCCGGATCTGCTGCGTGCCCGCGCTGAAGCGCAGGCCCAAGGCGTGCAGACGCGCGACGCTTCGGTCGTTTGGCTGTGGCTTGGCGGCGGCGCCACCCACGTCGAAACGTTCGATCCGAAGATGAGCGCTCCGGAAGAATTCCGCAGCACCGTCGGCGCCGTGCAGACCAACGTCTCCGGCGTCCAAATCGGCGGCTTGTTCAATCGCATGGGCACGGTCGCCAACAAGATGGCGTTCGTGCGATCCTTCGCCCACGGCAGCGGCAGCCACGGCGCCGGCACCTACTGGGTCAACACCGGCTATGCCAGCCGAGCCAACGAAGGCCAAGGGGTTCAGGCCCATCCGTCCTCCGGCTCGATCCTCTCCCGCAGCCGCGGCGCCAATCATCCGCGCACCGGTATGCCGACCTATATCCGCCTCAATCCGATCACCGGCGACGGCGCTGCCTGGCTCGGTCGTTCCTACGAACCGTTCGCCACCAGCGGACAGGCCCGCCTCAACATGGAGCCGCAAGTCACCGTCGAACGGCTTCAAGATCGCCGCACCATGCAGGAAGCGTTTGACACGGTCAACCGCCAGGTCGATTCGACGGGCATGCTCGAAGGCATAGACCAATTCGGCCGTCAGGCTTACGAACTCGTCCAGGGCAACGCGCGTCAGGCTTTCGACATCACGCGCGAAAACGCCCGCACCCGTGAACAATACGGCCGTGGGCTCGGCGAACAAATGCTTCTGGCCCGCCGCCTGTGCGAAGCCGGCTGCGGTTTCGTCACGATCAACTACGGCGGCTGGGACATGCACGGCCAGATCGCCAATGCCTTGCGTCAACGCTGCGGTCAGGTCGATCAAGCCGTCAGCGCCTTCGTGAACGACACGGTCGAACGCGGGCTCGATCGCAACATCCTGCTCGTCATCAGCGGTGAGTTCGGCCGTACGCCGCGCATCAATCGCAATGCGGGCCGCGATCACTGGGGTTCGCTGTGCACGCTGGCTCTGGCCGGCGGCGGACTGCGCATGGGTCAGACGGTTGGCGAATCCAGCTCGAAGGTCGAGCGTCCGCACTCGGCGCCCATCTCGCCGACGGATCTCAAGGCGACCGTGCTGCACGCTCTGGGGTTGCCTGCTGACCTTCAGTTCAACAGCCCGATCGGCCGGCCCACGTACATGATCGAAGGCGGCCGTGCCATCCGCGAACTCGTGTAAACCTCTCTGTTCAGACTTGCTTGGGCCGCCGATCCTTGAGATCGGCGGCCCTTTCCATTGGTATTCGAGTCATACCCGAAAATGCCGCCAAGAAGGCAAGCTCGGTTTCGCTTTTGGACCAGCGATCCACGCGCGGTGCAGGATTTGTTCGATCAGTATGTGGGCGCCGTCTTTACGGTCATTCGCGCCAAGATGAACCCCACGATGCGCTCGGCGAATGACTCCGAGGATTTCCTGCAAAAAACCCGGATGAAGCTCGCCCTGGGCAACTTCGAGGACAAGGACTTCGAAACGCCGCAAGCATTTCTGGCCTACATGTGCCGGGTTGCCGAGCGCGAAGTCCAGCAAGTCAAACGCCAACACGCCCGGTGCACCGAGGGATGGGTCAACCAGGAAAAGCCGTTGGCGCAGCTGTCGGCCGCGGAGTTGGAACGCGTGCTGGACAAGGCGCCGGACGCCTGCGCCGTGCAAATCGCCGAGGATCGCTGGCAGCGCGCCCTGGCCGCCTTGCCGCCGGTGTATCGCTACATTGCGCTCAAGCTGCGTGACGGCTTCACCCAGATCGAGATCGCCAAGGAGTTGGAGCTGTGCGAGCGAACGGTTGGCCGGGCCATTAAAAAGTTGCGCGAATTGTTGCTTGCCGACTCGGAAGAGGGGGGGGTGACGGATCGCGAGGTTATTTTTTCTTCGGCCCGGCCTTGGGCGGATCGGACCAGCGGATGAAGCCGAGGGGATTGGTGTCGTTTTCGGAAATTCGGCAGTCGAAGGCGGCTCCCCCGATCCGGGAGACTATTTCCTGCCGCTCGCCTTACTGAACCGGTTCGGGGGACACCATACTTATCTCCCCGTATTAAGTATGGTGTCCCCCGATCCCGCTTTGTGCCTCGTTCTTCGCCGTTCATGGGGCAACGTCGCGTGGGCCTTTGCGTGGAAACGTCATTTTGATCGGCTCGAAGACGAAGGGCTTCATATCTTTCAGGCCGAGATCAAGAGTGACGCGGAGGTCGTAGATGCCAGGCTCTAACGCCGTTGCGCCAGGCGTTCCGCCGATCGTATTGGACTTGAACGGATCCTGAATGACCGCTTCCCATGACAATTCCTTCGGAGGGAATTCGTGGCTACTGTCTTCAGTTTGTCGTCGCACGTGCTCTATTCGCTTAGGCAGCTTGGAGCAATCGACAAGTTCAGGGGCCGAAGTTGCTTTTCTGGAGAACTTAGGGTCCACTTTGTGGGACAAAAGCAATTGTACGTTGATTTTGGGCGGCTGCTTCTCGGCTGTGGCCGGCGGCGTGACGCGAACCCATACGTTTACAGGATTACCGCGAGATCCGCGGGTAAATGCGACCCATCTTTCCGCATTCCAGCCATTGGCCTCGATGCGCTGCCATTCATGTTTCGTCATGATGGGAAGATCTTCGGGATTGTTGCTCGTTTCCACATGCCGCGGACCGCACCCCAAAATGGCGGCTGGTATTCCAACGCCAAGCGTGCAGATCAAGAAACTCCTAAATTGGTGGATCATGGACATCGCGCTCCACATGAATGGCGATCAAACGCCGGGCAGATAATAGTCCATCATGAAACCGGCGTACGAGTCGGAATTTGTCCTTATTTTGCACCCAGAAGAGATCAGAACGGGTCAGACATGCAATTTGGTGATACGGCTGACCTCAGCGGGGTTTCTTAAAATCTGTCACAAAAATCTTCTCAACCGATGCAAAGACGAATGGCTTGACATTATCCATGCCAAGGTCGACCGTGATGTGCAGGTCGTAGGCGCCTGGCGCTAACTTCGTAGCCCCAGGCGTTCCATTCAGCGTGTAGTCCGACTTGAATGCGTCCTTGACAACCGCCTCCCAGGCGAATTCCTTGGGCGGAAAGTCATGACGCTCGCTCTCTCCTTTCCACACGGCGATCTCTATGCGCCTCGGCAGTTTGGAACATTCTTCAAATCGCGGCGATTCTTCAAATCTACGAGAGAACTTGGGATCCCCCTTATGCGCAAGCAACATTTGCGTTTTGATCTTTGGCAGCTTCTTTTCCGCCGCCGCAGGCGGCGTGACGCGAATCCATACGTGAATGGGATCATTAACGAGCCCGGCCGCAGCGACCCATTTCTGTACCTTCCAGCCATTCTGATCGATAGATTGCCAATGATGCTTATCCATCACAGGGAGTCCTTCAGGGTTAGCGTTTTCCACATGCTGCGCGCGGCAGCCAATGACGATCGCAGAAACAAGAACGCAGACCAACGAAGTTTCGTATACGCGGTTCATGAGCCTCGCTCCGTTTGAGTGAAAGTGAGATCGTCAAACGCCGGGCAAATAGTAGTCCATCATGAAACCGGCGTACGAGTCGGGATTCGATTGTAGTTGTCTCCACGTTAGGTTCACGTCGACTGCACCAAGCCAGTAAGTGGGTCCTGGCCTTGGGCCGCCAGGCGGGCCGGGGTCTAATGACGCGCTATAGAAGTAGCCCTTGTCCGTGACCCAATTGAATCTGTGTACCATCTCGTGGAGCAAGGTTCCGATCTGGTTCTTGGCGCTGAAGTCTGGGGCCCAGAACGGTAAACCGAGGTGAATGTCCCATCCTGGGAATGCCCAACCCAGATAGCTGTCATCGAACGCATTCTCGAACTTGAGAGTCCCATCAAACGCGTTTCGCACGGCCTGAAAATACGATCGAACGGTACGGACCTCGGAGTCGCTCAGTGCATTGCCGTTACCGAACCAGCGACGCAGGCGTTCCCGGGTTTGGCCGGTCAAACCCAACCAGGATGCGTCGGTCCCGCCAAGATCAGCGAGCATGGTGTTGAGCGCTCCTCGCAGAGTCGTGAGCCGGTCCAGCAGGCGGTCTCGTTCGTCAGTGGTGAAGTAATCGTAGGCAAGGGTAAAGGTTTCGCCGCCTCCGGGGATTGTGCCGCTGCTGCGCGCGTCATACCATCGTCTGCGCTCTAATGCGTCGCTGAGCCTGGGCGACTGCTGCACCACGAACAACTCGAGTTCAAAATGGGGTTGCGGCGGAATCAGTGTCGGCGCCAGCTTGGGCCCCTCCAGCAATGTGAACGGCACCAGCGCAGGGGGCGAGGTAATCCGCGCGTCAAGCGCCGGCGAACCCGGAAGAGCTGACATCGCTGCTGTGTATTGGTCCCATGTAGCATCTTCTGCCGTCTCCCAAGCCGCGAGCGCATCGGCGACCGCGATCGCGTACTGACTCTCGATGCTGGCTTCGACGGTCACCAAAGCGTCCTTGATCGCCGCCACGCTGGTTTGATAGGCGGTCCATGCCGTGCTTTCCGCATCGACGAATTCCGCGTCGGCATCGTCGATGGCATCGAGATAGATGGTCCACGCGGCGTCCTCCGCCTCCTCCCAGTCTTCCTTGGCGGGGTCGATGTCGGTCACGTAGTCGTCCAGGGCCAACTCTTGGGCCGCGATTCGATCGGCCCCAGCGTCGTCCATGTCTGCTTGCAACGCCGTGAGTGCTGCGTCATAGTCGTCGTCGCGCTCCGCCGTGGCGATCAGAATCGCGTCGTCCAAGTCGTCCTGGGCGTCAAGGAACGCTTGCTCCAGTTCGGTGTTTTCCGGGTCGAGTTGCCAGGCCGCATAGGCATCGTCGCGCGCCGTTACGTGGGGAGCGAGGTAGTCTTCGTAGTCCTGGTCCGCTGCGATGATGGCGTCATCATAGTCCTCGAAATGGCCCGCCATGGCGGAGTCATAGTCATCCGTCGCGTCATCGATCGCCGCTTCGTATGCGGCTCGATAACTTGCGATCGCGGGCTCCCAATCCTCGAGTCCGTCGGCCACCGCTTCTTCATACGCATCGTCCGCGTCGGCGATGGCCGCGTCATAGTCCGCCTGCGCCAGCGCCACGTCATCCTCGTAATCCGCGTACAAATCATCCGCGTCCGCTTGGGCCGCCGCACGGGCCGCCATGATCGCCGTATCGCGATCGGCGACGGCGGCCAGATAAACGCCATTCGCATCTTCGACTGCGGCCGTGTAAGCGGAGTACAACTCGGCCGCCGTGTGGTACACGCTCCAACTGAAACTCCGTTCGGTGCTCACCATGCCGTCGGAGACCGTCACCCTCACCGCGAACGGCTCGCTCGTGTCGGCGGAACTGGAGATCGTGCCGGCGATGACGCCGGTGCTGCTGTCGATGCTAAGTCCTGGGGGTAGGCCTGTTGCGCTGAAGGACAGGGGATCGCCATCGGCATCGCTGGCTTGGAGGCTCAGGGAAACGAGGTCGCCGCGTACCGCCTGGATGGAACCCGGATTGACGAGAGTTGGCGCATCGTTGACCGGCGCCACGTCGATCGTCATGAGCCGAGCCAGCACGTCGAGATCGACGCCGCCGAACGCGGTGCCGCCGTCATCCTGCACTTGAAAGCCGAAGCCATCGAATGATACACCGTTGGCGTCGGTGTTCGCCAGGTATGCGACCAGGCCTGCGTTCACGGCGGCGGCGCTTATGAAATCTCCCGCGATCACCGGGATCCCGTTGTTGGTGAGCGTCCCTGCCGTCGGCAGGTTCACGATCTTGATCGCCTGAAAATTGTGTGCCGGCGAGTCTTGCGGATCCGTGAAGCCGAAGTCGCTGGATTGGAACACGTACGGCGTGTCTTCCAAGGCCGCCGCCGTGTAATCGTACCCGACCGGAGCGTGATTGATTTGGGCCGGCACGACGCGATCCTCGATACGCTCAAACGTTGGCCGAGTACGGAGGTGTTTTCGCTTCATGGTTGCGGTCCTCGCGTTGGAACAGCCGAGGTTGTTGAAAGGATCGCTCTATCTATATCAATACTCCCAGCGAGAAAAACCGGACACGGTAAATCAAAATTAGTGAGTTTACCGGAGTATCAGCCGCACCACGTCACCGCGGCAGAGCGGGATCGGCCGGGGAAAATTGTCCAAAATCATTCAAAATCGTCGTATAATGTAGCGAGGCTTAACTTTCCTCCCCACGGACTTCCATGCGCCTTCTTAGCTACAACATCCACAAAGGCATCGGCGGCGTCGATCGGCGTTACGTCCTCGATCGGATCTGGCGAGTTATCGAAGACGAGGATCCCGATCTCATTTGCCTACAGGAAGTCACCAGCAATACCCGGCGCACGAGGTATCACGATCAGCCTGATATCCTTGCCAATCGTTTTCAGCCGCGCGGCCATTGCTTTCAGTTGAATGTCCGCTACGACAAGGGCGGCTACGGCAACCTGATCCTCTCGCGCTGGCCGTTTCGCCGGCAACAACATGTGTGTCTGCGGATGCACGCGCGTAAGCCGCGCGGGGCACAAGTGGTCGTCGTCGAGACACCGCAGGGGCCGCTACATCTGACGAATTGGCACCTCGGGCTCGCGGAACGCGAACGGCACTGGCAGGTCGCCCGGCTCCTGGACCATCCCGAATTTCGCGCCGACGCCAAGCTGCCGAGCCTGATCGTCGGCGATTTCAACGACTGGCGCAACACGCTTGCGGCCGGGGCGTTTCACCAGCACACCTTCGAGCAGGTGACGTCGCCGCCGAAGCGTTTTCGCTCCTTCCCTGCTTTCATGCCCATGTTGTCGGTTGATAAGGCATTTCACCGCGGCGGCATCGCCATCCGCGACGTGCGGCTCGTACGATCGAGGCCCGCGTTCTGGGCGTCCGATCATTTGCCGCTCGCGATCGATTTCCAGCTGATGAGTGGCGCGTAGTGAATGGTGAGTATTTAGAATCACCACCCTCCTCCTACAAGAGCGGCGACATCAATCGGGCCACGCCGTCGCGTAGCTTGACGACGAACGTGCGGCGGTGCCATTTCGCGAGCGTCATCCTTTCGGATCGCTTCAAATCCTTCTCGATTTCACGTTCCAGCGTTGCGGCCAAGGCGCGGTCGTAACACTCCACGTCGAACTCGAAGTTCAAACGCAGGCTGCGCGGGTCCCAATTTGCGGAACCGAGCATGGTCCACACGCCATCGACGATCATCAGCTTGGTGTGATAGAAAGGCGGCGGCAGCAACCAGACACGGCAGCCGTACTCCAGCACTTGTGGAAGTTGCGCCATGGTTGCCCATTGCATGAAGCGGTGATCGCTGTGGCTCGGCAAGAGGATATCGACCTGGACCCCGCGCAGGGCCGCGATATTGAGCGCGGAGATCAGGCCCGCATCAGGAAGGAAATAGGGGGTAACGATCCGAATGGTGGACCGGGCGCTGGCGAGAGCGCCGAGCAAGACGAGGCGGATTTTTTCGAGGTCCTCATCGGGTCCACTGCTCACGCCGCGCGCCAGAATCGAGCCGTGAGGATTGAGCGTGGGGAACCAGATGTCGCCGCGCAGCTCTTCGCCGGCCGCGAATTTCCAATCGTCCGCGAAGACGGACTGCATCTGGGCCACGAGCGGGCCTTCGATGCAGAATTGCAGGTCGTGAATCGGCTGGGCCGGCTTGTGTGCGAGCCAGTGCCCTTCGCTGATATTCATGCCGCCGGTGAAGCCGAGTCGGCCGTCCACGATCAGAAGTTTGCGATGATTGCGAAGATTCGCGTAGGCGAAGGAACGCGGAATCCAGCGCGGCAGAAAGCGCGCGGTTGGGACATTGGCCTCGCCGAGCGGGGTGACGATGGAGTTCCAGAGCGGATGAGCGCCGACGTCATCGATCAACACGCGCACGGCGACGCCGCGTGCGACGGCGCGGCCGAGCGCTGCGACGAACAGACGCCCCGTGTCGTCGTTGTCGAAAATGTAGACGCACAGACCGACTGTGTGCTTCGCCTCGTCGATGGCTTGAAGCATCATGGGGTAGGCTGCGTCGCCGTCGCGCAGCGGTTCGACGAGATTCCCCGTTTGCAGCAGTTGGCCGGTGACGGTCGCGCCCAGTTGCACGAGAGGCGCGAGGTGGGCCAGTTCGGGCGACAACACTGGCACGCGCGCCGCCGGCAGATCGCCGCTTGTATCGGCCGGCGGTTGCGGCTTGCGCGGGCGCTGACGTAGACGCCGCGCCCGACGCTGCATCCGATTGATGCCGAACAGATAATAGGCGAAAGCACCGAGAAACGGGGCCAGCCAGGCCAGAGCGATCCAGGCCAGGGCGGAACGCGAGTCGCGTTTGAAGAGAATGAGGTGAATCGTTACAACGAAGCTGAGTGCCAGCGTGACGATCAGCGCGAACCAGGGCCAATGCGTGAGGAGTTCCATCACAACGACTCGCGGCTGACGGCAGGCGCCGTTGACCTCACGCTCCGCGCAATGACTATTTCCTCGCGCCGAGCGTGAGGTCTTCGATGTGCCGCCGATCGATTTATTTCTTCCTGTCAAGCATCGTCATCGTCCTGGGATCGCCGTGAAAGACGACGCCATTGCCTCCCTTGTCGGGGCCAACGAGGTGAAGCACGTCGATCTCGTAGCCGAACGTATTCTTGGCGGCGCGGATGACGCCGTGAAACATGCGGGCCCCCTTGTGCTGCGCAATCAACTCTTGCGACCGGCTCGAAAACGGCGCGGCCTGGCCGTTGATGAAACCATAGATGTCATGCGGAGCTTGCTTATCCGCATAGTGAGAATAGATGACGGGATCGGCTTCCGCGCTCCATTTGTGAAACCAGTTGTTGAGGTTGTAAAGCTTCCATGCGTCCTGCGCCGAATCGAACCACACGAGGTGAGCCGTCGCGATGAGCGGCTCATCGAGCTTGAAGTCGTAGAAGTTCGCGGGCAAGCGATCGATGCCGGTGACGCCGACAATCCTGACGCGTGGCTGTTTCGTCCAGTCGGGCTTGAGGCCGGTGAAGGTCGTGCCCATGCGCCAGTCATAGGCGGGCGTTGGCTCGCGCGAAAGGATGCGCCAGGTTTTTCCGGTCTTTTCATCCTTGAGCAGAAATGTGAAGTCTTCGCGCCAGTAGTACGTGGCCCAGTTGCGCGTGAAGTGAAAATCGATCGCCTTGCCGATCAGTTCGACAGGCTGAGGAGCGGCCGGTTTCTTCTGGGCCATTGCCTCGTAGCTCGCGCCAAGAAGCACGCCAATGCTGATGATTGTGCCGAGCTTGTTCATGACGGCTCCATGGTAGTGCAAGCGTCTCGTTTGCACGCTGCCAAGGTGCAAGCGGGAAGGTTGCACCACGGTGGAATGCTACTTCTTGTTCGCCTCGGACGGCCGCGCGCCGTCCAGTTTCTCGACGCCGTTCGGGTCACCGTACATCACCTCGTAACGGGCCGTCTTCTTGTCGCGGCCGAGCAAATGCAGAATGCGCAGCTCATAGCCGATCTCGTTCTTTGCCGGGACGACGCGGCCGTGGTAGATGTTCGCATCGGGATATTTCTCCAGCAACTTCTTGCCCTCGGCGTCCCAGGGGGCGGCGATGCCGTTGTAGTAGCCGTAGACGGTGTAGTGCGGCAAATCATTGGCGTAGTGCTTGAGCATCTTGCGGTCGGTGTCGTCGCCCCACTTGTGGAACCAGTTGTTGACATAGAAGTCCTTGCCCTCGACGCGGATGATGAACGCCGTCACCGTCTCCTTGGCATCGAGCTTCAGATCGTAAAACTCCTCCGGCTGCCGGTCGATCGCCTGCACGCCAATAATCTTGACGCGCGGCTGCTTGGTCCAATCGACGGCGAGGCCGGTGTACGTCGTGCCGAGGCGATGCCCCGACCACGGCGTCGGCTCGCGGCTGATGACGCGATGCACCTTGCCGGCGTCGTCGCGCACCAGCAGCGTGCAATCTTGCCGCCAGTAGTACGAACGCCAGTTGCGGATGAAACGGAACTCCTCGACCTTGCCTTCGAGTTCGATGTAAGGATAATTGCGCGGCGTCTGCGCGGGAAGCGCGCCGGCAATCGTAAATGATACGAGGACGATCGTGATGAAACATCGAATGTTCATGATGGCGATTCCCAATAGTCGCAAGCGGCAACCAGTCGCGATAGTCGCTAATATATGCAAATGAAACCAATCATCACGCTTTGCGTCGCGTTCCTGATTCCGACCAGCGCACACGCACAGCCGGTGCGCTTCATGCTGCACGGCAACATGAGCCATGAGCTGCCGACGGAGGAGTATCTGCAATTCGTTGAGGAAGCGCGGCCCGATATCCTCGTCATGGGCGTCTTCGATCAACGGCTCTATTCGCTTACATCGCCCGCGGCGAAATCGAAGAAGCCGCCTCTCGATCCCGGTGAGCATCTCGCCAAGTGGAAGGCGGTCGCCGATCGGTTGCACAAGAAAAACATCCGCTTGATCGGGCAAATGGAGTTGTTCGTCGTCAGCGATCAGCCGAAGGAAATCGACGACATGACCGGCTGGTTCGGCTTCCACGACAAGCACTGGAGCGCCAAACTGCTCGGCGCACGACCGACCAAGAGCTTCCGCGATCTGCTCACCCATTCGGTGATGCCGGAGCATCTGAAGGAAGACAAGACGGCCCTGTGCGGCTGCCGCGTCAATACCAAGGCGGTGCTCGGCTGCGTCAACAATCCGCACTGGCGTGAGGTGCAGAAACGCATGGTCAAGGCCGCGATCGAACACGGCGTCGATGGATTTCTGACCAATCGCAATTTTTTCGAGCACTGCGATTGCCCGCATTGCCAGGAGGCGTTTCGCAGTTGGCTGAGCGCACGCTTCTCGGCCGACGAATTGAAGACGCGCTTCGGCATCACGAACCTGCCGACGCACGTCTTCGCCTGCGTGACCGGCAATCATCGCACCCATGACCCGATCCCGGACGGCTTTCAACTCGAGAAGATGCGCTTCGTCAAGGATCACGTGCGTGAATTTTTCGAGGATATCTACATCAAGCATGGCCGTGGGTTGAAGAAAGATCTGTTCGTTGGCCAGTGGAATCACATGGCGTATTTCGACGAGTTGCATCTCGACAAGGGCCATTTGCCTCCTTCGACGCGGACCAACCTGGCGCACGCGCTTGCGGACGAGCGCTGGAGCGTGCCGGCGAATCTCTGGGGCCGCGGCGAGGACCTGCTCTGGTACTGCAACTGGGGTACGACGCAGAACACCATCCTAGCCAAGGAGTATGCAGGCGATACCGTGCTGTACGGCCTGTACCTGCGTGCGATGGCGCGCGGCAAGGCGTACGTCATCAACAAGTACGACTTCTATCGTCCGCGCGTGCTGATGGCCGAGGCCGCCGCGCTCGGCTACGCCACCAATGCGATCGCGACGCCGTGGCAGCATGAGGAGGATCGCGCGGTCGTCCTGCGTTACTTCCGCTTTTTGCGCGAACATGCCGATCTCTATACGGACACGCAGCGCGTCGCCGAGGTCGGCCTGGTCTTTCCGCGCCGCGCCATTCATGCGGGAGACGCGTCACCCCTGGAATACACCGAGGCGGCTGGGCGCATGTTGATCCGTGAGCACCTGTTGTTCGACATGATTCCGGACGATCTGTTGTCCGGAACTTCGCTGGACGGCTTTCGCACGCTCATCATCGCGGCGCCCGAATATCTCGACAAGAGCGAAATGGCCGTGCTGCACAAGTTCACCCAGCGCGGCGGTAAACTCATCTGGACGCCGGTGCGTGAAGACGACCGCGTCCGCCCTGGCGCCATGAGCGCGGATGCGAAACGATTGCATGCCAGGGCAACCGCGTTGCCGGGCCAGACGCTGCGCATCGACAATGCCCGCACCGAGCTAGAGCCGTTGCGTAAACAGTTCGTGCAGGCGTCGTGGAGCCAGGCGCGGGCGCCGTGGACCGTCGAGATGCACGCCTATCGGCAAGAGGCGAAGAAACGCTGGATCGTCCACCTGGTCAATTACAACCACAAGGAGAACGCGCCAGGCAAATCGGTGTCGGCGCGCGAGGCCCCCATCGAAGCGGCGCCGGTCGAAGTTCGGCTCAATCTCGCCGCCGACACGAAGGTTCGCCGTGTGCGATGCCTTTCCCCCGACGGCAGCGAATCGAAGGAGATTTCTTTCCGTATCGACGCGGGACAGGTCCGTTTCACCCGGCCCGAATTTCTTGTTTACGGAATTTGTGTCGTGGAAGAATAATAGGCAAACCATCGGTCCGGCAGGCGCGGACGGACGAGAATACGCGGGCAAGGTATACTCGGGGCGAGGTGAAATGACACAAATTGCTTGTGCAGAATGAGGACCACATTTCGCAGCATCTCACGTCATTCGCCCTTATGCGGCATTTTCTCTTTGCCACTGGCAACGTCCCAAACTCGAACGGTGTTGGCGGATCCTTCAGCGAGCAATCGGCCGTCAGGCGAGAATGCCAGCGTTTGTGCGTCGCCCGCCCATTTCTTGTTGGGTGTGACGGTGGCATCCCCCATGACGTGCAATCCTTTGCCGGTGGTCACGTCGTGCAGACGAATCGCGGTGCTGTTGCTGGTCCGCGTCGCCAACGTCTTTGCGTCCGGTGAGAAGACGAACGCAACGTAAACGCCCTGCTGGACTGCGGGCAACCGGCGGATTTCCTTTTCCGCGCTGACATCGAACAGGCGGGCGGTGCCATCGGAGCTTGCCCAGGCCAGGAGAGTCTTGGCATCCGCAGTGAAGGCAAGGGAAGCGACGCCGAAACCGGTACGGACATCCAGGAACGGATTGTTTGGCTGAAACTTGGACTGCAAGAGTTCCTTGCCTTTCAAGGCGCCAATTCCCCAGAGCCGGACGACGCCCCGTTGCTGCATGTCGTCCTTGGTCACATGGACGGCGAAGAGGCTGAGGTTATCTGAGACGAAGAGCAAGCTGTTGTCGCAATTGGCGCCGCCCGCGAAGAAGTTGCCATGAAATGGGCGCAACGTGGAGGCGTCGCCGAATGACAGCAATCGCCTTCCGGTGGCAATGCTGACGAGGTGAATCATCTGGTCCTTGCTGCGGATCGCCAGAGTCTTGCCGTCGGGAGAGAAGGCTGCGCAGGCGGCCCCGAGGACGCCGGCCTTGTTGGCTTCGTTCATTTCAAGAGTGCGATTTCCCTTCCCGGTCGCGGTTTCCCACAGGCGAATGCGGCCTTCCTGAGTCACCACCGCCACCATCGCCCCATCGGGGGACAATACGGCGATGCTGGGCCCAAGCGTTTTCGGTGTGAGCGCTGTGCCAAAGCGGCGCAGTTCCTTGCCGGTTGCTGCCTCAAAGACGCGAAAGGAGCCGTCCTGAGAAGCCGTCAACAATTGCTTGCCCGAATCGAGGAAGCGAACGAACGTGACAGGGCTATCGTGTTGCCAGGATCGCCCCGGCTGCGCCGCGCCAAGAACTGGCATGGCGGCAATCAGCAACAGCGCGAGGGCGAACCTTCTTGAATCGCGTGGCATGTGGCCAATCCTCTTTCCGCGCGTGCGGATGGGCTGTGCTATTTGAGGGGCACGGTGCGAAACTCCAGGCGTTTCTCCTCCATGACGATCGAGCGGCCGGCGCCGGCGCTGTACTTGCCGAAGACCGATTGCAGCATGTCCGTGGCCAGGTCGCCGGTGCAGTGCGCCGGGACGACGAGCTTGACTTTCAATTCGTCGAGCCGATTGACGATCTTGCGGATCTGCTCCGGCTCCGTCTTGAGAAGATGGAAGCCGCCCAGGAGCATCCGGATCGAGTCCTTTTTTCGTTGCGTTTGCGCGGTCTCGACCATTTTGATGATGCCGGGATGCGAACAGCCGACGATCATCACCAGACCCTGCGAGGTTTCGAGCAAGAGCGCCTGCTCGGGCGGCAACCCCTCGATCGGGCCGGTCGAAAAGACGCCGGGCATCAGCTCGAAGGGACCTTTCACGCGATTGGGCTTCATCTTCACCTGGTCGGCGGCCTTGAACGCTTCGATGCCGAACGAGTCGAGGAAATAAACCTTCATCTTGGGGTTCTTCTCGAAGACCCAGTAGATGCCGCGGCGGTGATCGTCGTGGACGTGCGAGATAAACGCTTCGTCGATCGACTTGGGGTCGATCTTCATTTTTTCCATGTGTTCCAGAAGCAAGATCGGATCGCCGCCGGAATCGAAGAGGATGCGCTTACCGCGGAAGTCGATCAGGGCGGCGAAGCCCCAGGAGCGCGTGAAATCTTTGTTGGCGGCGGTGTTGTCGAAGAGGATGCGGATCTCCAACTCGGGCTTGGGCTTCACGTCCTGAGCGTTGCTCATCGGAATGAAGACCAGGCCAAAGAGAGTCAAACAACGCCAGTGAAAGTTCGACATTTCCATCTCCCTGTCCGCGTCGCAGATTCACGACGCGGAGCGTCGTGCCACACTTACTTGCCCGTGCCTTCCTTCTTCAGCATCGCCTTGTACTCGACGGCTTCACGGCGTTCGAGCCGGCCGCGCATGCGCAGCACGTGGGTGTCGAGCTGCGGCGCCAGGTCCTTTTGTGCATCGCCGGTCAGGTGATACAACTTGTAGGTCGTTGTCTTAGCGTATGCGACGACCAGCTTCCACGGGCCTTCCTCAATCGACTGCGTGCCGGCGCGCTCGGGCAGTTCGATCTTCGCCTGCTTCTTGAGGAGGGCCCAAAATTTTTCGTCGGCAGTACCGAGATCGTCCTTGGACTCGGGGTCCAAGAGGACATTATCTCTCGGCTTGCCTTGCGGACCGTCGAACACGACCGCCTTGTCCTTCGGGTTCATGGAGACGGCAGTATTTCCAGCGACGACCGCGGTGCCGATCGGGTTCTTGACGGTGATGGCAGTCCCCTGGAAGTTGCGGATCACGTTATCGACGACGGTGATCTTACAGCCGGAGCTGTTGAGGAGATTACGATAGCCGTCGACCTGGTTGCCGATGATGGTGAGATCGGCCTTGCCCCAGCCCCAGACGGCCGAGCCGCTCTTACCGCCGCCGTGCATGTGATTGCCGCGGATGCGCGCCGTGCCGTCGACGAGGATGCCAGCGACGCCGCCGCCTTTGAGGGTGTTGCCGACGATCAACGCCGACGAGCCTTCGCGCACGGCAATGAGGGGAGGCATGCCGCCGGAGCGCGCGAGTTCGTTGTCCATGATGTAGGCGACCGAGCCGAAACGCAGGCCGATGGCGACGAGGCTGTTGTCGAGGCACTTATTGTGCAGAAGCATGACGACCGCGCCATGGCGGGCGCCGATGCCGGCGGCCTTGTTGTCCTTGCATTCGTTCCCCTCGATCAGGGCGAAGGCGCGTTCGCGCGTGCCGATGCCGGCCAGGTCGTTCTTGTAGCAGCGGTTGCCCTTGATGATCGGCGTGGCCCCTTCGCGCGAACCGATGCCGGCGAGCCTGTTTTCGTAGCAGTCGTTGTCGACGATAAGAGCCTTGGCGCCGAGACGGCTGCCGATGCCGGCCATCTCGTTCTTGTAGCACTTGTTGGCGCGGATGATCGGCTCGGCGCCGTCACGGGATCCGATGCCGGCCATCTCGTTCTCGTAGCATTCGTTGCCTTCGATGATCGGCCTGGCGCCGTCGCGGCTGCCGATGCCGGCCATCTTGTTACGGTAACATTTGTTGCCACGGATGACGGGGGCGGCGCCATTGCGTGAGCCGATGCCGGCCATCTCGTTCTCGTAGCACTCATTGCCAACGATGATGCCTTCGGCGCCATCGCGTGAGCCGATGCCGGCCATCTGATTCTTGTAGCAGCGATTGTGGCGGATGAGGGGCGCCGCGCCGTCGCGCGAGCCGATGCCCGCCATCTCGTTGCCGTAGCACTCATTGTCCTCGATGATCGGGTTGGTCCCTTTCATGCGGACGCCGATGCCGGCGCGGCGATTGTTGTAGCACTTGTTGCCGCGCACGATGGGGGTTGCACCTTCGCGGATGCCGATGCCGGCGCGGACGTTGTCGAAGCATTCGTTGTTGATGATGGTCGCCTTCGAGTTGCGATTGCCGATGCCGCCGCGCAGGTTGTTGAAGCAGACGTTGGCCTCGATGGTCGGCGTCGCGCCGTCGGCGATGCCGATGCCGCCGCCCATGTTGCGATGGACGATATTTTTGTAGATGCGCGAGTTGTTCCCCTTGCCGGAGCAACCGATGCCCGCGTGGCCGTTGTCGTGGACGATGCAGAACTGCACGATCGCAGTGACGTCGGGAACGCCGAGCGCGGGCACGGCATCCTTGACGCCGACGGCGCCGCGTTCATCGGGGAGCAGTTCGCCGCTGGTGGCGTAGTGGAAATCGTAATCCTTCTGATCGAAGGCGCCGGCGCGGGTGACGCTGAAGCCGTCGAGGACCGACCCCTCGGCCATGAGGACGGCCGGCCCCTTGGCGCCGGCGCCGGTATGCTCGATGCTCGTCGCCTCGGCGCGCTTGAGGCCGCGCTTGCCGGGTGTGTCGTCGCCGGCGCTCTTGAGGGTAACGCCCTGCTTGAGGCGAACCGGCTCGCGATACGCGCCGGCCTCGACCAGCACCGTGTCGCCCGGTTTGGCGGCATCGACAGCGGCCTGGATTGTCTTGAATTCCTTGGGCACGTGCAACGTGACTGCACCGACGGGGACCGCGCAGCAGCCGAGCAACACGAGAATGACGGCGGGACGCATGGTAAGTCTCCTCGATCTTCGCTCCGGGCGTTGGAGTCTGATTCATTCCGACGATCGATGGGCGGCAGTCATCTTGTTCAAGAGCCGGGCCATCTCTTTCCGCTCAAGCACGGTCAACCCTTGCATCACCAGATCCATTTGCTGCTGATGGACCAGCCAGATGCGCTTCAGCAACTTCTGCCCGCTGGCGCTGACCCGGACGTACTTCTCGCGGCGATCCGCGGGGTTGCCCTGGCGCTCGATCAGGCCCTTGCGTTCCAGGCGTTTTAGCAGCACGGTGACGTTCGGGAACGACACATAAAGCTCGCGCGCCAGCTGCCGTTGCGTCGGCAACTCCTCTCGAAATCGGTTGGCGATGGTCAGCAGTTGAAACTGCGGCGGCGTCAAGTCGAAGCCGGCAAAGTAAGGCTCCATCAGGCGCTGGAGCGTCCCATAGCCGCGCAGGACAGCCACCATCGCCTCGCGGGAGGCTGAGAGCGGAAAGCCGTCGTGCAGGTTCGTGCCCGGCGAAGAATCCTGGCTAAGCATGGGAAGGCCCCGGCGATCCAGGGTTCTATTCGTTAACTATTTAACTATAAGACGCGTGCTCTGTCAATGAAGTTCCCCGAAATGAACGACCACGATTTAACCTACTACCGAATACGGCAGGAAACGAACTGCTTCGCCGGGCAGTCGAGGAATAAATTTGGAAATGCCAAAATGGAATCAAGGAATCGTCAGCTTAACTTTGCCGGGTATCAGGCACACTTTCCCATTGCATGATTGCACGTCGATCACAAGCTCCAACGGACTCGTGTCGCCTGCGACGCGTTTGAGGTTGGCTTCGATCTTGACCACGCCCGTGTAGATGTCGTACTCGTCTTTCGTGTCCTTATCGACGTAAGTCTTGCCTTGCGGATACAGCACGCGCACGCCTTCTAGCTTCGCCTTGGCGGCGAGATTCACTTTCGTGCGCGCGGCATCCAGGAATTCCTTGTTGTGATTGACGGGGTTGGCGTACAGATGCCAGCCTTGCTCGATCTTGAGAGTGATCGTAACAAGCTGCTCGCCTTGGCCGTTGATCTTGCCGGCCGTCGCGGTCGCTTTGACCTTGCTGGTCGAATTGTTGTTGTCGCCGGCGTCGCACGTCAGCGCGAAACCGACCAGGGCGGTGGTTGCGACAAGAGCGGCGAGGAGTCTGTGCTGGGTCATGGATATTCCTGGAAAGGTGGATCTGGATCAGCGGGCATCATGCGCAGCCGCCGTGAGCGGGGGCTCTTTGTTGCTGAGGCGCACTTACGGGACATTCAACTTCTTGGTCCCCGTCAGCAAGCAATTGTCCTTGTCACACGCATTGACCGTGATGCCGACCTCGAGCGAACTGTTGTCCCCATTCGCGCGCGTCAGCTCGATCTGGATGACGACTCGGCCCTCGTAGACTCGGTACTTGTCTTTATCGATCGTCTTCTCGGTGCCGGGCGGATAATTGATGCTCGCTGCCACTTTGTCCTTGGCCTTGACGGTGATCTTGGTGCGATTGGGTTCGAACATTTCGTTCCCGACGGGATTGGCGTAGATGTACCAGCCCTTGTCGATGTCGATGGTGAGCGTCAACATCTGCTTGCCGTCGGGCCCTGCTTTGCCGAGCACGGCGGTTGCTTTGATCTTGGCGTCCGATTTATCGATCTTCTGCGCGTTCGCGTTCGACATGGACGTCAGGGAAGCACAGGCGATCAACAAGGCGCCGACCAAAGGGGTTCGCTTCATGTTGTTTCTCCGGGGATGGTCAGTTTCATCACATCAACGGGCGTGCGAAGCGATGCGTATTCGTCTATTTTCGACTGCAAATGCAAACCATCTTTATCCTACTCCAAGCGCTGTTGTGCGAACCAGTCCATTTGGCGCGACGATGACGAAAATTCCGCTTGCAACACATTCACACACACACGCACCCGACACTGGCGCGAACGCGGACGCTCGCTGTCCCCTCAGTCAGCCCAGATACTTCAGCCCGACGCCATTTTCGTGGCAGGCGAGAATCTTTGCCTGGGTGTACGACACGGTTTGTAATCACGCGGCCTTGCGGTAGGCGCGTTGTCCGTTTTGCTCGGTTTGCCGAGTTTGCCAAAAAATTTTGAGCGGCTCATCGTCGCTCAGGTGATCGGCGCGCAGTTGCAGGATCGCTTCGGCGCCTTGCTCCGACCAGAATTTTTCCGTTCCCTTCACACGTTGGTTGAACTGCTTCACGGCGGA
>SXGR01317624.1_pt1 | contig 40030 bp, 50 predicted proteins | sample 3174711 | NCBI WGS metagenome assembly SXGR01 (sample SAMN11356860, study PRJNA531348) | freshwater metagenome | isolation source: freshwater sample F1-60 | place: China: Fuxian Lake, Yuxi | collected 2017-12-25
CTGGTGCTGTTGGAGCGACAGGCCCCGCTGGTGTTGCTGGAGCGACTGGTGCTGTTGGAGCGACAGGCCCCGCTGGTGTTGCTGGAGCGACTGGTGCTGTTGGAGCGACAGGCCCCGCTGGTGCTGTTGGAGCGACAGGCCCCGCTGGTGCTGTTGGAGTGACAGGCCCCGTTGGAACCCCGGGGATAGTAGTTCAAACCGTCTACGCAGAGAGGACCACTCTCTATCAAACAACCGACATTATTCCGAGCGACAATACAATCCCTCAGTATAATGAGGGCGGAGAAGTTATGGAGGCATACATCACCCCATTGAACTCTGCTAATTATTTATACATTACCGCTCAAGGATTCGCATCTGCAAGCGCGACGAATTCAGTAATCTCAACTATAATAAAAGATGGTGAATCCGATGCTATTGTCGCGATAGAGAATAGAATTCCATTAGCGAATGATTGTCATTCATTTAGTCTTACGAGAAGGATATCCGCTGGTTCTACCGATGCTCAAAGATTTTCGATAAGGATCGGTCTGTCCGAAGCGGGGACAGCAAGCGTTGGAGGGTCAAGCGACGCCCAAAAGTTCGGCGGGGTTGGGATTACCAGTCTAACAATAGACGAGAAAACATCATAAATATTAAACTGCTAGCCTCTAAGATATTTAAATCTTGACCTTCTGGAGTCTTTCGATAAGCTCAAAGACTTTAATATTGGGGATATCCTGGATAGAAGAGAATGACTCAGCGTTTTCGAATTTCTCTTTTTCGAGCTTCGCCTTAATAGAAGGGAAGGTCACTCCTTTGTCCTTCATGATCTTAGATAGGAGAGCTTTTGGGTTAAACTCGTTAGAGACCAATTCTTCGTTAACAGCTTTAGCTCCGCCAATTTCTTCTTGAGCCACAACATTAATTTTTAAGAAGTTTCGAACACATCTGACGAACGCTCTATTTTGAGCCATAGGTCCTAGATAATTTCTAGCGAAGTTGGTTGTATTATTTGGAGAAGCGTCTCCAATAGCTGATGATGTAACTTCTACCATCTCGTTCTCATAGTTAGGAACCCAGATAAGAGTGCAACAAGCTATAACGTAATCTGGGCTGGGAGCTTGGAAGGTATAAGTCTCGCTTCTGAAACCTCTGATTTGAGCGAGCTCCTTAATTCCCCCCAAAAGGATTAGAAGGTCTTTGTCTTCTAAGCCGTCAATGTTATCTGGAACGGGCTTATTGCGTCTTTCAAAATTCTGACGATTGGCCACAAAGAACTCTGGCTTAATCATCTTCCGCCAATCAATTAACCCTTCGTTATTGTAGACGTATTCTATGGAGCTAAGAAGCCCACGGTCGTCGCGCTTAAGGTGCTTCGGAGGGGTAGTCTTTTCGTTTTCCATATCTCTATTCTAGTACGATCTCAATTCCTAGTCAAGTTTCTGGAAGAAATAAAAATCTTCAATATCGTCCCAAAAAATATCGTTATCAATGACGGCTCTAAATTCTTGAGCTAAACTCGATAAGGGTTGTCCGAATTTCGCTTCGGCAACCGACGGATAAATCTTGCCATCCGAAACCACGTACTTCTTAGATCTATAGAATAACTTACTCAAATTCAAACTTCTCAAAGTAGCTACATCGTCTGGATTTATTTTGGGTTTATTGATTAGTACGCCTATATCGAAATAATCTACCTTAATTTTATTAAGCTCTTCTTGATTTAGAGTATTCAAATAAGTGCAATCTAATCCTAATCTCCTAATTTTAGCCGCGAAAGTTGGATCGTGATTTTCGTCAATCTCGTAAACGAACTGCTTAATCTTCTCTCGGAAAACTTCTAGGAGTTTCAGATTGATGGGCTTACGAGTCACGATAGCGCAATCGGACACATTTAGTTGATTAGCTAGAACTTCTTCATTATGCTCTATATCCATTCTCATTATAATGCTTTCCACGTTGAAAGCTTTCGGATTTATAACGGAATTAGGGATACTTTGGATATTTATATGATTATATTTCGACCCTCGAATTACAGTCTTCCAATTAATCTGAGAGTCTAAACCAAGCAGAGAAAGAACATGTTCTGCTATTTTTTCAGGTTTTATTTCGTTAATACTTTTGGGGCTTTCGGTTTCTGAAAAATTAGGCTTTTTCTTGGTTCTGTCCGGCTCAAGAAGAACGCAATCAGATTCCTTAGTCCAATACGGCCTTACGACGCTCGCGTAATTATTAGAGTACAAGCAAACGATCTTCTTCCCTAGTCCGGAAGCTACGTGAGAAGCGAAACTGTCTGCTCCGAGATGGAGCATAGACTTGCCGATTATGTATGACGCTTGATTTACAGAAGTCTGGCCTTGAGTATGAAGACATCCGAGGATAGGCTTGTCTTCTTTCGTTCCGATTTGTATTATGGAAATTCCATTCTTCGTTAACTCGGGTTGCAAAAATAAAACAACCTCCTGCCAATAATCATAGCATTTAGAATCGCATTTAGAATTAGGGTGAATGGTTATAAATTTTTCCACATTCAATGGAAAAAACTTCTGATAGACGTAAGGTCTATCAATCTTTAATCCACAATTCAGAGCGTAGGCTTCAAGTAGATGGGGCATAATTTATATCGTAAGCGATCTTGTCTTTCTGATTGTGTAGATAAGTGATAGACTTCTGAGTATTAACAAAAGGTAGGAAAGCTATTTCAAAGTAACCTTTATGGTCTCCTATTCCTTCCAGCCAGAAGAGATTCTCCATCTGATTGCTGTGAGGAATCAATTTATAAATATACGGATTCCCCTCTAGAACATCAAAGTACTGAGATTTAGTTATGACGTATAAATTGTAATCAGGATACAATTCCTTGATTGATTTAAATAAGCTAGTCGACAAGAAAAGATCCCCAATACTTTCCGGCATTACATAGGCGAGTCTTTTTCCGGCGTCGTCTTTTCCGAGAACTTCAGAGAATTCGACTTTCTTATTTTTACTGTTCTCTTTAGAGGCTACCTGCTTGAAATAGTTTTCTATGTCTTGGCGCTTCGCCCCCTTCTCCAATTCTGCCATCCAATATTTATGCCCATCGTTTTCTTTGTCTATAGTTTTATCTTTTAAGATGTTCTTATATAGATAAGACACCCACTCGCTGTTATCCTCTATATGAGGGACTTGATGATTTGGATCTTTCTCCTCAAACGAGATAGAAATGGGGCTAGAAACCTTCTCGAACTTATCGAAGTGAGATTCGATGATCTTACCGACGTTTTCCGTTGAGAAATTTTTAATCGTCCACTCTCGAGCTTTCTTACCCATGTCAATCCTTTTGGATTTGTCCATGTTAAAGACTTTGTTTATCTGTTTGGCTATTGAAGAGGGAAGAGTGGAAGCCTTTCTAAATTCTGTACCATGCTCTCGGTATTCAGACCATTCAAGAGGAAGGGAATGCGCGTCTTGCTCGCACATTTTTTCTCCGCAGCTATAGTTCGTTACAAGGGTTATTAATTCTGAATACTTCGCTTCTTGAATGGGTATTTCTTGTCCACCGCTTGTAAAAGGATGGCAATAAACGTCCATCAAATTATAAACTTCATTTAATTGAGTTTCGGAAACTCCCAATCCAACATTAGTTGTAGTCTGAGATTTCTCTTTATTACAAGATAGACATTTAAGGTCTTGGCCTTGGAAGAATTTGACTTCGTATTCTAAGCAATTTTTACAAATATAAGTAGTAAGGATTTCTTCCTTATTAATCTTATATTCATTAGCTAACTTCATTATATTCCAACCCTCTCCAAAGTGAGTGTGAAGTAGCAGTCTTGAATTTTTGACGGAGGGGTTCGAGTTCTTCCAGATCCTATATCCCTCCAATAGGTTGGGGACACTTTTCCTTAGCTGGTTTCTGAATACGAATCCGACCACAAAAGCGTCATTAGGAATATTATTCCTCTTCCTAATCTCGACGCGATGGTTCTCCTCTAATCGATAGAAATCCTTGGCTTCGACTGCTCCATGGACGGTTTGAACGTGAGATAGCCCCAAATCTCTAAGAGCTTTTGTCGCAAAATCGCTCCAGACCCAATAATTCTTCGACTTCTTCGCTGCTTCAACCGCTGAAGGGAGAATGGGTAGAGAATCTAAAGTCGTCCAGAGAACTGAATTAACTTGATCAAACCAAGGTTTCCCAACAACGAAATCGATACCCCAGATATCTTGCGCTCCTACATAAATATCTGGCTTTTCATTCGCTATTAATTTGTCTACGTTGATCGATCCATAAGAGGCCATCTTCGCCAAATGGGGGTCTCGATTAAGCTCGCTTACTTCTTTGGGATTGTTCGGGAGACACCCCACAGATTTCCAAGGGGTTCTCTGTAGATGGGGGTGACCCTCTTGCATTCCGCAGCAATAATGAACAATATCGTACTTATTTGTCTTATGAAGATAAGATAAAATAGCTCTAGCGTTGCGTCCGAAGCCCGTTTTAGATAGGCTAAAGTCGCTCTGAAAAATAAGTTTTTTCATTTATTACCAGAGATCTTCTTCGGCGGATTCTTGAACGTGAGACTTTTCTTCTTGAGCTTTCTCTTGTTGTTGAGTTGGAGATCTTTTTTCTGCGTCCTCGTTCTTATTGGGTTTGAGTAAGGTGAGGCCTAGGAAAGAGCTTAAGTCGTGCCTTAGAAGTCTGGCCTCGGGATAAGTAAATCCAATAATGAAAGAAGACTTAACTGAAGAATCTTCTTTATCTTGTTTTCCTACGGAGAATGAAAAACCTTTTTTCTCATTGGAAACCTTATCTATATAAAGACTGAATTTGATTTGTAAAGTCTGATTCTGGCTATTGTGATAAGTCTTGAATTCTACTTCGCGTTCGATGGCGTCGATTATTCCGGCCACTTCGATTCGGCTTAGTTTGACTATTACTCTAGCGTTCGGGTTATCCTTGTTCTTGGAGAAGGACCCTATTCTCTTTTGCTCGTTCCAAGAGTCCTGCTTGATTAGTGAGGACATAATTGACCCGTCTTGATTTAGCCAAAACGAGCAAGCGGAGCCTGTGACTTTAGGATTTGGTTTATAGAATTGAATCATATACGGTAATTTGTTGCTTAATTATTTTTTGTCAAGAGGTTTTAATTCGGAAAGTTTAGTATAGACCTTAGCGTCTTGGACTGCTATCAAATCAGCGAAAACCACTCCGTCCATTTTTCGGCCCTTGACTATGACTATGCTCTTTTCTTTAGGTAAACCATCATTTATAGACTCACACTCCTCCATCTTCTTCGAAAAAATCATCACTGGAATGAGGTTAAATTCATCAGAAATTTGAGCTTTATAATATTTCGTCTTCTTCTCTCTAGAAGTGCCCGTCCAGCATTCTTCTACCTGACCGACAAAAATAACGTCACATCCAGAAGGAAGACCATTCACCTCCCGAGTATCCATCAAATTTAGCCGCTTTTCGCTAAAAATATCCTTTAATGTCTTGTTGTAAGTGTATCCCAAGAGAGCTTTCTCGTAAAACCAATTTGCAAAATTTTCAGATTTACTATTTTTCTGATAAATTTCTAAGTAAGGGACGTATTTCTTTTTTATGGTTTCGTATCTAGACTCTTTAATTACGATCTTATTCTTCTCGTCTTTGAATGTTCTCAGGAGTTTTATAATTTCGACTAGATCATAACTCTTTTGCTCTCCGAAATGCAGCGCGAATTTCTTCTCCTTGTCAGTCAATAGGTTCCAGAGATGAGACTCTAAAACTACTTTGCTGCGAGATTGCTTAAATCCTTCCAGAGTCCCAGCTTGAATCAGGGCTGAGAGAGCGCCGATATTGAGCTCTGCTTCTTCCGCTGATTTGAAGATCTCGAACTTATTGGAGAATTCATTTCTGAAGTTATTAAGCTTCTCAATAGACTTCTCCGAGATCCCCTTAATAGATAGAAGGCCAAATCGGATATTTCCATCTTCAATTGAGAAATCTAATTTGGATTTCGTGAGATGGGGAGGGAGCAACTTAATTCCGAAAACGTCCATTTCCTTGTGAATTTTCGAAATCTCTGAAATTGAATCTGGCTCGTGTCGAGTCATTTTCAGAAGAGATAGGAAGAACTCGATTGGGTGTTTGAATTTCAAATAGATAGTTGTGGCGGCTAAAGCTGCATAACTTACGCTGTGACTCTTATTGAAGGAGTAATTAGCTGAATCTTCCAAAACCCTCCAGAGGACTTCACCAATCTCTTTCGGTAAGTCGTTCTCTAAAATCTTTAATTCAATTTTCTCTTTCCACTTTTTCACCTCTTCAGTTTTCTTCTTGCCGACAATTCTACGTAAGATTTCAGCCTCATCTAGGGAAAATCCGATTTTATGAGCCATCTTCATCAACTGCTCTTGATATAGAGCAACGCCGCCCGTTTTGTTTAGAATATCATCGAAGAACGGGTGAATGCTATCGACTACTCCAGTATTGACGAATGAAGCGTATTTATCGACAAATTGAAGGGCTCCTGGTCTGGCGAGAGCCAAAACACCGCTTAACTCTTCTAGATTCTTCGGCTTAACTTTCTGGCAAACCTTGAAGTTCGTATCCGCCTCAATCTGGAAAATGCCGTGAGGAGTTTTTAAATCTTGAAGATTTTGATAGATTATCGGGTCGTTCAAATCTATATCTATAATTCTGACTCCTATCCGCTTGCACACGTCATCTACCACGGAAACGCTCCTCAATCCTAATAGATCCAATTTGACATTGAAAATTGAAATCCAATTCATGTCGTACGAAGTGACTGAACTATCCTTGCCAGATGTCAGTTCGGTGGGGCAAGAATCTTCCATTCTGTCGTATGATAAAGAGATAGCTGACGCGTGAACTCCCTTATTTTTAATCAAGCCTCTTAGTTTCAGAGCTGTATCGAATACATCTTTATTTGCGTCGCACCAATTTTTGAATTTCTCTTCTGTTTTGTAGGCTTCTTCAATATCCATTACGGTCCCGAAAGTCTTAGGAATCATACCTGAAACGTCATTCATTTCCGCTTCACTCTTCTCTTCAATAATTTTACCGCATTCTTTAATTAAGAGTTTTCCACTAAGAGTATTTAGAGTAAGAATCTTAGAGGTTTTCCCTTCGAACTTATCTTCGAGATATTGAATTACCTTTTGGCGATTATAGTAACAGATATCTAAATCAACGTCGCACATCAGCGAGCCGTCAAGGTATGTCACACCATCGACGATTTGCTTCTTGGCTCGAATTCTCGAAATGAATCTCTCAAAATAAAGATCATACTTAATCGGATCAATTCCAGTAACGCTGATTAAATAAAGAACAAGGCTTCCAGCCGCGCTGCCGCGACCTAATCCCGTAGGGATATCGTTCTCCTTACAGAAGTTCACTACGTCCCAAACCAGCAAGATGTAATCGACGAATTCAAGCTCTTGAATGATTTGTAATTCGTATTTAACTCTATCAGTATATTTCTGATAATCTGGATGATTTTTCGCTACTCCTAAATTCTTGAATCCCCTCAAACACAAAGCTCTTAGAAAATCGTAGTTCGAGCAGTCCTCCGAAACGGAGAGTTGATGCTTATATTTATTATCTATTTGAAATTTGGGCAGACGAACTCCGTGGAGGTCCAAATCGTAATTTTTAAATCTTTTAGAAAATTCCATATTAAATTTCAAGCATATACTTGAGCTTGTTCCAGATTTTTAGATTTAGCTCTAGATCAACTATCGCGTCATGTAAATTGTCATAATCATGAGGAATGTCAAATTCTTTCCCTAAGACGGATAGGCTAGTTTTAACTCCTTTAACTTTCCTGTTGTAGGTTCGATACTGATATTCCGTAATGTCGTCTCCAGATTTAAAAGGGAGACTCATTTTGACCCCTCTCGCTATCGCATTAGTATCTAGGATTTTGCCGTATAAATGATCGGGAGTCCTTCCCATTCTCTTATACAGTTCCTTAATTAAATATAAATCGAAGCCTAATACATTATGCCCGACTATGTAATCAGCGTTATCCAACCAGTCGCTAATAGTAGGAAAAATCTCTTCAGGAGGAACCCCGAGAGAGTCGACCGTCTTCTGGTTGTATCTAGTTTTTCTCGCGGCATCTTCGCTAATTTTTAAAGGGGAGTCCCATTTTATATATAGATTCTTCTCGTCCTCTTTTCTATCTCCTCTGACCTTCAACATCGCAATTTGCCAAGGTAGATTATGGCAATAGTTCAGGCATAAGTTTAAAGTCTCCGCGTCAAAGAAAACGAGAGTCTTATCTTTTCTGAATCTCAAAAGATGGCTGTCCATTACGCTTGCTGCTCCTTCCAGCTTTCCAAGGAGAATTCGTTGCTGGTCATATGCTCTAGGTTTGGCTTATTGAGAGTTGTCCTCTTGTTGATACAACGAAAGGTCAGATAAGCTTTAAAATCGATCTTATTTTTATAGTATATACTTTTGGATTTAAGTATCTCGTATTTATCTTGGCAATAATTTTTCAGATGCTTATTTATTAAGAAATTAAACGGGATATCGTTCTCTTCTTGGAGGAATCTGGGGGTACAAAAACTAAAATCAGGAACACATAGACTTCCCCTCAAAGAGTTCTGATGTAGAAAGGAATCATAGAATGGGATAACGAGAGTCAAGTCTTTCTCGCTCCAAAAAGACTTTAGGGACTCAAAGTCAATTCTCGGCTCGTAATAGAATCCGTCTTTGGCGGCAAAGGTGTATATCTTTATGAGTTTTTCGTATCCGGCCTTGTTGTTGGCGAAGATGAGGTACTTGCTGGTTCTCTCGAGAGAGTCTTCTGATTTTTCCTTAGTATCACAGACGGAAAGCCTTAAACCGAATCGGAAATTCAAACCCGCGTCTTTAGAATTAATATAAGCCTCCAAGAAACCGCCCATTGAATCGTCGACGAGATATAAGTCTTTAATCTTCTCTTCTAGGCAAAGGTCAATGACGGAACAGGTGCCATTGGAATCAGAGGATCCTTTTTTATCTAAAGTCAATATAGACTTTCCAACGGAATAATGAGATTTAAACAGAGGCAATACCATACTCTATGTTAATCCGCTTCATTCAAAAGTCAAATGGATCTTTACTATTGTTTCCAGTTGAGATGTTCTGAAATCTAGGGCAACCAGAATAAGAAACTGTTTCTATCGTCTCTCCATCCTTCGGGGTTAGATTGTCTTTGCTTAGGTCAGACTTAACTACTTCGCCGCCTTTATCCTTAATGACGAAGAATTCGAATGAACTTTTAAGTGGGCAAACCCAAGTTTTCCCTGCTCCGCATAACCATTTATTTTTAACGGTATCGTAAGCGAAATTTTTAGTTGCGCTATTCTCGTCAAAATTATTAACCAGTTTATAAATATGACCGAGATACTGCTCGAATCCTTTTAGCTGATTTTCGGAGAACTCCAACTCTTGCTTCGGCTGCTTTGGAAATCTTAGGAAAAGGAACTCGACACTTCTTCTCTTCTGGTCTGGCCAAAGCTTTTTGCTCGCCAGAGTATACATCATGGCTTGAACGTTTGATTCTAACTCTTCCCCTTTGAACTTTGCTTTGCTAGTCTTATAATCTACGATTTTTAGATGACTATCTTTACTGTAGATGACGTGCTTGTCGATGAATCCCTTAATTTTATACTTGGGATTTTCATTGCTAATTTCGAAATCGACTTCTGGAGCTCCAACTTTCCCTCCTTCTCCTCCGTAAAAATCTGTATTAAGCCCGACCCAAAGCATATCTTTGATCATCTCGAAATCCTCTTCATTATCTATTTCGAGTTTTCTTGAATGCTTCTTAATTAACCTGATTAGGGAAGGATACGCCTCTACGGAGCCGCGCTTCATTATCTTTGTGTGATATTTCTTTCGACGCTTCTCTAGGAGGCATTCTAATATGAGATGGCAAATTGAACCTCGCTTCGCTCCTGAATTAGAGGAGTCTGGGAGGTTAAGATGATACCTCGACCAGTAGAGCCAGCTACAATTTTCCAAAAGCTTAATCCTAGAAGCTGATAGATATTTTTCTACTTTAGCTGGTTTTTCCATATATAAATAGACTCTTTCGACATCTCTCCGAAATCCTTAGCTTCTGGAAGTTTAATTTTTACCTGCTCGCTATCAAAATATTTAAGTAGTTTATTCTTAGCCTTCTTAGCGGCTTCGTTTCCGGCAGAATTATTATCTGAGTCGTTATTGAACGCGATAAATATCTTATCAATATCGAACCTTAATAAGAAGTTTATTATTGATACACTAACGTCCAAGCCGAAGGTGACTATAGTATTCTTAATCCCGCACTCCCAAAGAGCGAGCATATCTCCAATGCTTTCAACTAATATCACTTCATTCTGACTTTTAATTATCTGATGATTAAAAAATAGAGGATATTTCCATTCGGATTTATCTCCAATATGTTTCCATTTTGGGCGGTTAAAATTCTTATTATTAATCAAGTCTCGGCCAGAGAAGCCAATCAATTCTCCTTTATGATTGTGAATCGGAAAAACATAACGATCCTTCATCTTCCCGTCTCGGATTACCCCCCCCAGAAACGATTTAACTATATCCTCCGACATGTTCCTATTGATCCAATAGGAATGATCTGGGAGGATTTTCGCCAAGCAGTCTTTGGGGAATATCTTCGGAGCTTTAATCTTGGGCTTCTTGAGTTCTTTCTGTAAAAAAATCCCGCCACTTTTTTTCGACATCCACTCTTTAGCTTCTCCGATGTCTTTAAGATTTAAAGAAATCCGAATCAATTCCTCAAATGACCCGCTAACATTCCGAGCGAAATCTACGAAATGACCCGTATCCTTATTAATCTTAAGAACTGTGCTATTATCCGAATCCCTATATATGGGACGAGTTCTTAACTCCTTGGCGTTTTCGATTATATTCGAATAGCCTAAATCCATTAGAATTTCTTTATAATTCATAGATCGCCATCAGAGTCATTTCTATTCTTGTCGTCTAATTGGTAAGTTTCTTTAGCTTTCTCGATGATGTGGCGTAAAGATCCTTTTTCTTCAATGTTGAAGTTCGAAACGCTGAAGTTTAGATAGTTCATCACGTATTTGCCTCCCCCGTCTTTCCCTCCTACCACGCGACGAAGGTAATCTTGATGGCCCGGAGAATCTTTCCCTTGAAATCGAGTCTTCAGCGGGATTAGTTTGTGAGTTCCGAACTCTTCTCCATCCAAGGCGATTTCATCTAAAGTTTTGCGCCGGAAAATTCCAGTAAACGCCGCGAACCACTGCAATCGATCAGATACGGAAATGGCCGAAGAATCGTCAGTTACGTTGTCCGAAGTCTTATTTCGGCTCTCTCCGCTCCGGTTGAGTTGCATGGCTGTGACTAAAACCGCGCTAGTATTAACAGCCACTTCCTTGAGTTTGTTAATTTTATCTCCGATAGCTTGATGTTCTGCCCAATTTTGACCGATCTTTTCTCCAGTCAGTTTAATGTAATCGTAAGCTATGATCCACTGATTGCCTCTGCCTACTGTATTGTAATAGAATCTCTTAATTAAAGAACATACTTCGTCAATACTCTTACTGCCAACGTGCATGTGATAATAATCACGATTTTGCTTTAGTAGAGCGCATTCCCTTACCTTTTTAAACATCTCGGGATTCTTGCGCCAATTTCCAGTCTCTAGATGCCATACGGGAACTCCCGTTAAGGAAGCTGCCATTCGGAATTTGATTTCCGTAGTCATCATTTCCGTGTCTAGGATCAAGACCTTGATATTATTCTTAATGGAAGACTTAAAACAAAGATCGTTAATCCAAGTAGTCTTTCCTTCTCCCGGCCTTGAGGCGATTGCGTAAACATGACCCGTTCTCATGCCGCCGTACATTCTATTGAATTCTGAATAAGGAGTCAGAATGCCAGTGTCGTCTTGTGGAGAATTGCCTCTTTCTTCAACTAATTCAGTCAAATCTTCGGTAAGCTTTTGTGGGCGCTCTCCGTTCGAATATGTGGAAATTTTTTCATTATAAATTGAATCGCACCCCGATATGATTTCTTCTACCGTCTTATCTCCGCAGTTCTTTGCCTCTTCCGCAATACGATTGGCGGTCGCACTCAACTCTCTCCGAACTCTATACTTGACAAGTTCTCGGCAAGATTTAACGAGGGCGTCTTTCGTAATTTGAGTAGATCCAAGATTCTCGAGGTAATCGAAAATATTAATATCGTCCTTAAACGATACCCCGAGATTCTTAATTTTCTCCGCGATCAATATCCTGTCAATCTTCTCGTTTTTAAAAATTGTATTCTTAATTACTGAGAAGATAGTATAATGGACCTCATTAAAGAAGTCTTGTTCGCTGACGAAATCGTCTATTTCGCAGAAAGTATCCGGGTGCTTTAACAGCCCACCAATGACGTGCCGTTCGATTTTATTTGAGAATATTTCCATAGCTTTCAGCCTTCTGATTCGTCACTATCATCGTCTTGTTTGTCTCCTTGGTCAAGGTATTGAACGATAGATTCTATATTATAAGCTTCAATGGCTTTGGCCCAATTTTGGACAAAGTAATTCAGAGCAGAGGCGTGAATAACCGTGTCTGAATTGGTGAAGATTTTCGGGCTCCCATCCTTATGTAGATAGAAGAGCACAAATCCTCCGTTCGTGTGTTCGTTAATTTGACGAAGAAGAGTTTTGGGAATCTCTTGTTTTGGTTGTTGTTTGGCCATATAGGTTTACAGTATTGATATTCCGAATGTTTTTTGAAAATAATCCAAACTAAGATTTTTAATCTCTTTCTCGTAGATTTCTAATAAGGTGAAACCATTTGACTCCAGCCATCTACTTTTTGCGTAATCTCTTTTTATAGATCCAAGATATTTAAGTCTAGAGTTGTCATGGAAAAATTTATTAAAAGTCTCATGCTGAGATCCTTGAACTTCAATGGCTATCTTTTTTGTAGCGTTCAGGAAGTCCACTTTCATTCTTGACCCGTAAACTGGGAACTCTTCATAGACTATCTGAGCGCTCCAGTACTTCTTCAAAAATTGCTTAGTTTCGAACTGGATGTTAGAACGAGATTTCTTGTCCCAATCAATTATGTACTTTGAGACGCTCTTATTTATTAATTTTCCGTTTATGTTAAGTAGTCTCACGAATCCAGTCCTCTAATACGACTTTGGGAGAATACCCTAGTTTTTGTTGAGCCTTAGAAATGTCGGCCAGCGTTTCGAGCGTTTCCCCAAGTCTAGGAGGAAGGAAAGTCTTTTCTCCCCCCACCATATTCGCCACGTCTAAAATAGAGTAACTTCTTCCAGTTCCTATGTTAAATACTTCTCCATATATTTGTGGATTATTAGACTTCATCGCTAAGAGATTAGCTTCGACCACATCAGATATATGGGTGAAATCTCTCCTCTGCCGCCCGTCTCCGATGACGGTCAGAGGCTTTCCTTCCTTTCTCTGTCTTAGGAACAAACCGATAACTGGAGCGTAATTCCCCTTTAGAGGCTGTCTGTCTCCGTAAACATTAAAATATCTAAACGATATAGTTTCCAATCCCCATAATTTATAATAGACTTTACATAAATCTTCCCCCGCAGCTTTCGCAACAGAATATGGGTTTAGACAATCTTTTGGCATGTCTTCCCTTAGTGGGATAACATTTCTGAGACCATACAAAGAGGAAGTGGAAGAATAAATAACCCTCTTGACTCCAGTTTGTTTGGCTGCCTGTAGGATATTACAAGTACCTAGAAAATTTACCTCGCAAGCATCCTGCGGTCTTTCTATGCAAGGTTGAATCCTCGCTTCCGCCGCCAAATGAAAAATGCAATCGAATTTATACCTCTCGAAACTACTCAATAGAAGTTTATTATCGAGGATGCTGAAGCACCAATTTCTAGCGGAAGAATTCTTATAGAACTTTACGTTACTGGCAGCCGACTCGTTATCTAGACTAGTAACTTCGTGCCCCTCATTAATAAGGGCATCGACAATATGGCTCCCAATGAAGCCCGCTCCACCAGTGACGAGAATCTTCACGCTTTTGTAGCCAAAACATTCTTGAATTTATTAAAAAGATATTCGGTAATATCCGCGTTACTCTCTAGATATTTCCTAAAATTATCCATACCTTGATGCTGCTTTTCAATCTCAAGTTTCTTCTTCGCTAGTTCAGCTATTAGTTCGTCCGATACGGTGATCCAAGCCCCCTTCTGAACGATCATGTCGAACATTAATAAGGTATCAGTTATCTCCTGCTCGATCCAAACGCTTTTACCCCCCACTCTCCCATAGCGAATCGGATAACGAACTTCCTTATTAGTCTTCTCGTTTACGGATTTACGAAATATAATCTTGCAATAATGCCCGATAATTTCGTCTTTCCCGTTGGCCTTTTCTAAAATCAAATCGGCCTTATGTCTTTGCTGGAACTCAAGAATCCAATCGCTATAGTGCAAAAGGGCGTTACCTCCAGAAGCGTTGGTTAATTTTGGATCAGTCTTCGCGTAAGGGTTTATAGACACCGTGCTTCTCACTTGGCTAATCATCAAGCAGACATGACCTTTGCTTGATAATCCTAGAGCCATCTTTCTCAAGAAGTCGGAGGAGAGTAAAGACCCTCCTGCCACTTTATTAGCTTCTTCAAATGGCTTCTCTACGTCATTTCTTGGGACAAGAGCGTCCATACTGTCGATGATGAATAAGTACTTTGTATTATTTGGATTGTCTTTAATAAGACTACGAATCATGGTGATAACAGATTCGTAAACGTTCGAGGGGTACACCACCCATTTATCCTCCGAAAGGTCTACGCCTGAACGCTCGAGAATATCTTTCGATAAACGACCTTCTGATTTTATATAGACAACAAATCCATTCTTTACGGTCTTTTGAAAATTCTTAGCGAAGGAAAGAGCGCAGGAAGTCTTGCCTCCCTCGCTTAAGCCGCTGAATCTCATGATTCCCGGCCTAATCCCGCCGCCCATCTCTATGTCTAGGAGGAGACTCCCGCTCGATACAACGTAATCAGTAGACTCTTCAAAAGCATAATGATCGCCTTTATTGTTCTTGAGGTAGGCTTGAATCTGCTGGAAAGGAGAAAGAGATAATTCGCTATTTTCTTTATTTTTTGCCATAATTCAAAAAGTCGAAAATGTTTTTAGGTTTAATTTTAAGGTTTAAATCTTCTCCAACCTTATCTTCTTGAAGATTATAAGTCTTTTTCTCTTCAAGGTCAAGATTAATTTTCTTCTTATTTATAAATAACAACTCTCTTCCCTTATCCGTTAGAAAGAAGGACAAACAGAAGACTTGACCTTTAAGGTTTAAATTCTCCCAAAAAGATAAATCTGGATATTCTTGGAGAAGTTGTTTAGCGATTTTAATTTGCTTCGGCCAAGAAAGGTCTCTCGCCCCCGAGCAAAAATGAGAGACCAGAAATTTACATTTAGAATGAAGAGTCAATAAGGAATATTGCCGTGATTCTCCTCGTTAGTCAAGAGGAGGACAGATCATTCTTCACCATCTTCTTCACTAACTCTTCGAAAGAAATTTCCGGCACCCATCCTAATTCTTTCCTAATCAGAGTTGAGTCTCCGAGAAGCAATTCTACTTCCGCAGGTCGATAGAATTTAGGATTAATTTGAACAAGTGTTGCGTCGAGACTCGGATGCTCTTCGAGAATATGGTTGGCTAAAAAGTATTTTTGTTCAACTCCCACGCCCTGCCAGAACCCCTCTATTCCGGCGGAGAGGAAAGCTTTTTCCACAAACTCTCTAATAGAATGAGTTTCATTAGAAGAAAGGATATACTCTTTGGGTTTATCCTGATTGAGCATCATCCAAATACCGCGTACGAAGTCTTTAGCGTGACTCCAATCACTTTTCGAATCTAGATTGCCAAGCTCTATTGGGTCGAACTTTTGACTATTGCGAATAGAATGGCTGATCCTCGCCACTCCCTTAGATATTTTTCGAGTAACGAATTCTTCCCCCCTGCGCTCGCTCTCGTGATTATAGAGAATGCTATGGATGGCGAATAAGTTGTAAGAGTCTCGGTAGACTTTTGTTATACTTCTAGCTGCTGCTTTTGCGGCTCCATACGGGGAGCGGGGGCGGATTGGATGATTCAAATCTTGAGGAGAGTAGATTACATCGCCCATTTCCTCCGAGGATCCCGCGCTATAAGTTCGACATTCTGGAGCGAATTTTCTTATCGCCTCCAATACTCTTAAAACTCCAACCGCTGTAACGTCGAACGTCTGCTCTGGAATTTGCCAACTAGCCCCAACAAAAGATTGAGCCGCTAAATTAATGAAATAATCCGGATTTATTTCTCTTACTAAGTTTTCTATAGATTGAGAGTCGGACAAGTCTCCCACAACTAAATTAAATCTTTTGTTTTTTAGGGCGTTCTCTAGATTGGAGTAATCGGGCTTTGAAGATCTTCTAACCATTCCGAAGATTTCGTAATCGGTATTCTCAAGTAGATAATCCGACATGTAGCTACCGTCTTGACCTGTGACTCCCGTTATTATTACTTTTTTAGCCATAAATTAAATGCTTATATTTGTCTTTATTTTGGACTAAAAACTCTGGATAAGATTCATCTATGGCTACTTTTTTCAACTTAATAGAGTCATTGCTTAAATTATCAGAATAAATAAAGGATCCTTCGTCTTTGATTCTCGAATCGAATTCCTCGCAGAACTTTTCGAAACTAGGTAGGAGACTCTTATCAATGGGCTCAATGCAAGACAGATACTTCTGGTAAACCTTCTCCTTTCCCCCTTGATACCCGAAATGCCATCCAGCATTCTCTATTTCGGTCACGGAGTCTTTCAGATTTCTGAGAGCTTGAGGGGAGAAGTGAATCATGTTTTCTCCTCTTGAGAAAATGGTTCCAGTCCATTCCTTATCCACCGTTTCCAAGTTCAGATAGAAGACTAGATACCTCATCCCCGCAGCAATGAAAGGGTTGTCTTGTAGATACGCTTCGATCTCTTTAGCGTAAATTGGATTCCATATCTCATCTAAATCAGAGATGGCGACAACGTCTTTTGTTTTTAAATTTACGAGCTCCAACCCTTTAATTATGCAGTTCCTCTGATAATTTTCCATCGCCCATCCGCCCGTTTTAGGATGCTCATCTACTTTAACATGGACAATCTTATCTAGGAACGGCGCGAATCTCTCTTTGTTTTCTTCGAAGTAGAATGGCTTATCGTTTAGAGCTTGAGTTTTCGACGCCTCAACAAGTATGAATTTATCGACTACCGAATTTAAAGTATTTAGTCTCAACTCTAATAAATCGAGCTCATTGAAAAACGTAAAACAGTCGTATATCATAATTCGCTAATTAGCGTGTCGTAAATCTTCGATAGAGTCTCAAATTTAGAACTCTTTATTAAATTTTCTTTTTGAAAACCCTTAATTTGAGTCAACAGGTTTTCGACTTCGTATAGCTTGTTTAAATTTTTAGAATTATGCAATTCGATCTCTATAAATTTAATCTTACGTCCGCAAAACAGTATTTCATAAATGACGACCGTATAGTCCTCAAATTCGAAAATTGAGCATTCTTTTTTAACCTTGAACGCGTATTTAACGCCTAGAATTTGTAAGAAATTCAGAACGTCTTCCGATTCGTTTCCTTCGCTTAACCTTACGGTCAGTTCGTATCGGTTAATCGCGCTCTTCCCGCTAAAGCTTTTGACTGTCAAATCTGGGATTGAATCTTTATTCTCTTTATCCTTTTCTCTGTAGCGAATGAACTCTATATTTCTATGGCTCGGAGGATGAAAGTAATAATCCCAAGAATTCACCAACGAATGTTTTAACGGTTTTCTTTTAGAGAAGAAGCTATTAAAGTCTTTTGTTTCTATTTTCAGAGCGTCATATTTTCTTTCGATCTCTCGATTCTTACTATCGTTCGAGTCCGACCAATATAGATTAAGATTATCCCAAGTTCCTAAGTCTATATACTTCTGAAACTGGACAAATGTTTTATTTTTATAATTGTTCAGAATTCCCCCTATTTCCGTAGAGGTCCTGAAATTGGTGCTCTTAATTATTTTCTTGAAGTCTTTCGCGTCAAACTTTAGAACTCCCCAAAAGTATTTAGAATTATCGTCTTTCTTAATCGACTTAACGTCAAAGGTCTCGGAGCCGTTAACCAAACGATCTACTTTGGTTGCGTCATTCGTTTCAAACAGTCCGCAGGTAATCCCGCTCTCTCTTAGAAGAGGAAAGAATGGATTCCCATCAAAGTAAACATCTGGTAATCCGAAGATAATTTTGTAATCCGATTTATCTTCCTTTATTGAATTATAAAACGCATGAAGAACGCGAGAGAATCCTAACGACTTTTGAGTGATGTGAACGTACCTAGAATCAGAAAAATAACTTACAATATCCGACTTTAACTTCTTACCATGAACAAAATAGATTAAATCTGCCCCCGCGATCTGCATCTTTTCGACTAAATGATTAATAATGGGATTATAATAATCATAGTTCTTCTGGGGCAACATCTCTTTACTAAAAGGAATCGAAAGCCTCGTCCCTTTCCCTCCTACGGGTATTAATCCGTAAATCATAGTTGATTCAGGATATTATGATTCGTTAAAGCTTTTCGGACTTCTTGAGCGTTGTTTGTATAAAGCCCGTCTCCCTTGTAGTCTGAATCATCTCGCGTCGAAAAACGGTGAGGCTGGGCGGCTTTATCTAGAATGTCCTCTTTGAACACTCCTTCTACGCCGCCAGCAACTCTTTCGGGTAACGGGAAAATACTCTTAATCTTTGGGCGTCTATTATCTAATCCTAGAATACTCCCATTAACTCCGTCTCCCCATTTAGCGTAAGCGATATCGAAGTCTTTATTTATAAATTCTTCAATAGTTTTACCGGAGGTGAAGAAGTGATCTTCTGCCATCATTAGGATTTTGCCGTCAAAGTCTTTGTATTTTTCGTAGATAAAATTATACCCTTCGGAAAAAAATAAGCTATTCTGAGCGTTTCCCTGACCCCCTACTCCCTTGCTGTCGTATTTAGATTGCTTATAGAATACCTCATTTACGTTAAGGAACTCCTGATCTCGATATTCATTGATGCTTTTTTTAAATAGATTTAGACAGGCTATATGAGCCTCCGGAACGAAATGTCGAACAGATTTCGCAGTTAAATTGACGAGGTCATTGCGAAAGAAATTTTTAATGACAAAGAGGAGATTGTCGCCTGTCGTGTTCATTCGTTGTCATTTAATTACACTCAAATATCACAGATTAACGGAGACGTGAGGCGGGATTCCCCTAAACTTCTCTTCCTGCTTCGCCCACAACATCTGGCTATAATCCCAGCCTCTATTCTTTAAGACGAAGACGTTCTGACTAAAGCATTTATCGTGGAATTTTAAATCTACAATTTCGAAAGCCATCTGTTTTAGGAAAGCTACAAAGTTTTGGATAGGATACAATAACCCCGGATAAATAGTGTTATGAGTTGTATTCTGATGAGGAATGCTTAAATACAAGAGAGAATCTTTCTTAAGACATTTCTTGATTTCGATGAGGCAAGAATAAGGGTTAGTCAAATGCTCTAACGTCTCGAAGCATAAGGCCGCGTCAAAGAACTCGCTCTTGTCGGTGTTTAGTGAGTCTAAGTCTACTTGTTTGTAATTAAATGGCGGATTCTCTAGCGGCGTTCCATCGTATCCGAAATAGTTCTGTTGGATTTCAGGATTCAATCTGTCAAAAATGAATCCAAGACCGCATCCGAAGTCTGCTATGTTTTTGTCTTTTAGAGAGTTTAGATCTAGATCTTCAACTAGAAAATCTAATCTAGCTTTATGAGACCTCTCGTATTCTTCCTTCGTGTGTCCGTGCGTGTTATAAAAGTCTTGATATTTCATTCAAAATAGTCTCCTGATTTATGTCGTTAACATTCTCTGACTCTAGGTAAATCGCATTACGGTTTATCGGTTGCCAATTTTTAGCTGTCTTAGCTCCAGAATAATAATTGCTGGAATATAGTCCGAGAGTCGGCTTTGCGTACCCAGAAGCTATCCAAGCCCAGCTAGTATCAATAGTAACTAAGAGTTTAGCCCCGAGCATGAACTTAATCGAGTCTATGAAAGATCCAGAGAATCGAGAAGAACTAAACGAAGACTCTTCGGGTAGTCCAATCTGATAAGCCTCAAGTCCAAACTTTTCTTTTATTAACGAACACAAGACTTTAGCCTTGTCCAAGCTAATTGATTTAGCTTCTCCTCTAGTTACCCCAGAGAAACTAACAGCAATGTAATTACCTCGCTCTATCAAGAGGTGATTCTCGTTAAGAGAAACGGTCAGATCGGAAGGGGGGGTCAGTCCATGCATCAAGCAAAGCTCTTCCGTCTGATGACTTTTCAAATACCAAAGAGAGTCCGTGTGATGAGGCATTGGGTTGAAGACTTTCGAATACTTAGTCTCCAGCATATGCCTTTTGTCTTCTTCCGTCGGCCAATTATCGTATCCGTCCCAAATGTGAATCCCGTCAAAATAAGCGTTATTGGTGAATATCTCTTTGATCGACTCGTACTTCTTATTTATTCCTAGGATTAATTTAGTATCTGGAAATTGAGACTTGAATGCTCTAGCGGCGACCGTGCTCATGCACAAATCGCCAAATTGTCCTTGATTGAATCCAATCGCTGGCCCATTCATTGGATAATCTCTTTTTCTCCAGTTGATAAATTCTGCCTAAAGACTTCTCCGTCCTCCGTCTCTCTAACTGTAAATTTTCCATTGTTGGCGAATAGGAGAGGCCACCCGTTGAAAATCTTAAAGTCGTTTTCCTTAAAATAAATCTGCGCCGCCTCTTCGCTCCAAAACATATTCTTTTCGAATGGTCCGGGGCCCCCGAAACCCTTTCTGGGATTATCATTGATAGTCTTAGCTTTGATGAAGTGCGCCCTCTCAGAGTATTTACCTACGTGACCGGCTCCGCCTGAAACATCTACGCTTTGATAGCCCTTAGTCTCTATCTGATGAATCAATGCGTCTAACTCTTTCTCGCTAAGATCTCGATTTAGATATTGATCATTCTGGACGTAGAAGCAATACTCGGTATCGCACAAATTAAAAAGAGCATTTGTCCCCGCTCCGCAGCCGTGATTCTTTTTGCTTAAAACCAGTCGGTCGATGAGATTTGATTTGTAAAACTCCAATACGTAATCTTGCTTCCCACCATTGCTGAGAAGGACGATTTCGTAATTTTCAATCTTAGCCTTCGACCTAATAGAAGACAAACACAAATGCGTCTCGTCTGGCTTGTTGAAGTCTAAGACTAAAAACGAAACCTTACGATTGTAAATGTTTCTATTTCCTAAAGGATAGCTCATTTATAGTTTTGGATTCTAAAGATTCCGAGTTGAAGAATTTAGATTGCAAATCCTTTTTTCTGACAAATCTTACGCTGTTTAAATCATCTATGTCTTTCGCTGTCACGTCGGCTCCACCTCTTAGTCTTTCGATGCGGTGAAAAACGTCGGTGTTCGCTTCGAGTATCTTCTGATACTCTTCGGACTTTTTAATGTCAGAGAAAAGAGGGTCTCCGACTTGGTCTCTTAACTTGTCTTCGCACTCTCGAAGTTGAGCATTGACTTTGCTTCCTCCAATTATTGTAGACTTAACCTCTAGAATAGCTAAAAAATCAAACGCGTATCCTTCATCTACGGGTAATAATATCATATTAATATATGTTATATTTGACTCTACAAGGCTCGTTTCTCCATAAATGTTCTGAGTAATGCCAGCATAAGTGATTGTATCCAGAAGAGCTTTTGGGGCAAACGACTTCACATTCCCCGCCGACAGCAAGCATTAAATGGTAATCTCCAGTATCCACCCCAAAGTATTTACCAATCACTGAATAGTAAGCCGCTAAATCTCTCAAAGGCAAATCTAATATCTCGGTAGTTCCATTCAATTTGGTGAAATTATTACTGAGCCCAAATTGGAGAACTGAATGATTCTGGGATAATCTATCGACCTCTAATTGGAGGGTGTCTTTTTCTGGGATCCGATATTTAGCATGGAAGTCTCTAGAATTCCCGCTTCCATTATTATCAGAAACGAACACTATCGGATTTCTAAACTCGGATAGCTTTTTTCTAGCTTCGTCTATTTCGTGCTGATGAAGTTTAATTTTCGGGATGCAATTGACGACATCTTGAATTCCATACCCTTCTATCTTCTTCTGAGCTGAATGAGGATGGGCTGATTCGCTTACGCCAGTCGGATTATCGGAAAAATTAACAGAGCAAAGACCATCGAATAATTGAGCCACATTCCTGCTCTTCGGATGATCTAAAAGCTCTAGAGTGGTATTAGTAAAGTATTTCATTAGGGGAGTGAAGACTAAGTTGTCTCCTATCCCCCCGCATCTAGATCCGAAAACTAATTTATCTTCAGAATTCAATCCCATATTGCTCAATAAATAAGGCTTAAATATTTATCACTCCAGAATGGGTAAACCTCCCCGTTGATGGCTCTCTTCAGATTTTCTTCTGAAAACAGAGGTACTAAATCATTCTCCCCATCTTGATGCAGATGGACCGCTTGGGGGTAAAGCCAAATCTTATCGAAAATGTCATAAGGCGGAGAAGTCGGAGGCATTTCATTAACGAGTATCGGAAGATAACACTCTTGGATCTTCGGATTATTAATTATACATATGATTTTACATTCTAATGCGGCAGCGATATGATAGAATGAGCTATTCAAACAAATAAAATACTCGCAAGAGGCGGCTAAGTCAATAGATTCTTCGATTCCTTTGTTTAGAAAGTCCGATACCCCCTCTAAAAGCCCTTCTTTATTACCGTCAGTAGCTAGTGAGACTCCACTCGGTAAGGCCAGTTCGTCTTTCTTCGCTCCTTGTCCGAATTGAACAAATTCATATTGTTTATTGTTATTTATGAAACTCTGAAGAGCTTTCAAGTTCTGAGCGTAAATAGATCTTTTATTCCCGTAAAATCTCCCCGCGCTAATCCCGTCTATGTGAATTCCAATCCTTTTAGATATTTTAGCCGAAGGTCTGAAAAGTCTCCCTTTCGGCTTCGGATCAACGCTTAATTTTAATAGTCGTTGAATTTGTTGGATTAGATTGCCATTTCCTAGGTTGAATCTCTCAGTATAGGAGTGAAAGGCGTTTAACTCTTGGCATTCTTTAACAAATGGATCTCTGCTAAACACAGAGCGGAAATACGAATTGCCAAAACTGCCCACGGAGATCTCTTTGCCTTCTCTTAGAGCTTGCTCGGGGACAAACGAAAGCAAGACCGTCTCTCCAAGTTTGTTATAGCAAGAGATAGACTTTACGTCTCCGTCGAAAGGCTTACCTACGGGAGCTTTCCCTTTGTAGAAGTCAACAATTAAGTCTTTGGGATCGATCATATTCCGCAGAGTCTATTTTTGTGAATCATTAAAGCCTGAGCCATATTGTGGGAGCCGGGAAGATTTTCGAATACCAACTGAACCCAGCCTCTCGATTTAAGAAATGGGATCGAGAGTTTAGTCTTTGAGCCTAAATCGTCAAGCAGTATAATTGTATTTTCATTTAATATTTCGATAACTGATTGGATTTCCTTCAACTGATGATCGTTCGCCGCGTCATGCCATCCATCTACGGAATCAAGATAAAGAAAATCGATCTCCTCTCTGAAGTTTCTCAGGAAGTTAATCGAGTCATCGACTACGTACGTAATCGAATCCTTATATTCCTCAGTGGCTAATTTACAGTTTTCGATATGAGACGACTCAATATCGCAAGTCCAAATATGCCCTCCGTGACGCTGAACATATTCCCCGAAAAGTCTCGTCATTGATCCGTCTCCAACGGTCTCGTATGGGTTGGATGAGAATCTCCTAGTGGTTCCCGTTTCGACAAAGTTATTAGGTTTAGAATAGTCTAATAAGGACAGAGCGGTAGAAACAGTAGAGAGCCTACATCCAAGCAGCCTATCTCCATTTTTGTATCTCTCGAACATTTTAATTGGGCTTTGCATATTAGATCTTCCAGTTGTCGTTTCCGCCATTTCCCCATCCTAGATCTCCGCCCCAAATGAAAAAGGAGTCAGAAGTGTTTCTAAATAGTACTTTGTAGGTATTATCGTTCATGAATCTATTTATCTTATCTATATTAGGGTTCGAGTATCTGTTCTCCGAGTGAGTCTCTACCGCGATAATTCTCGGCCTACTCTTCAGAGTGCTTAGGACCGACCACTCCGCGCCCTCCATGTCCAGTAAAAGCAAATCAATTGATCCGTCGTCGTAACTGGAGAATTCCTCGCAGTCTACTTCTATTTCTTGTTTGGAATTCTTACGATAAACTTTATGGGGGTCATCTTGAACACAGGGCGGGGCGTCTATCGTTGATAAGTAAGAGGAAGACTCATTGCAAATGAATTTAGCTTTGCCTCTGACTTCGGAAATCGCCACTTGATGAATCTCTGCGTTCTTATGAGTCTCATAAACGCTTTTGAGGTTAGCGAAAGCTACTGGGTGAGGTTCGAAAAGCTGAGTCCGAACTCCGCTCGTAATAAAATCATGAGAACGACACTCGTTCGCTTTCCAGATTCCCACTTCCGCTACGTGGTTGAATTTAAAATCGGGAAAATGCTTACAGAGCTCGAATATAGAGAGGTTATTTTTTAAGAACACGTTATTCCTTTATGTAAGATCATTACTCCATTAGCGCAATTGAACGGATTAGCGTACCTCTTCGAGAGTACCTCGTCTATATCGAAAGAAATCCTCCACTTCGGAGGCGCTTGACTTTCTTTGACGTACCCGAACCATTGGAAATTTGAGATGTTGAGCCTTAAGGATTTATCAAGGTCGAGATGTTGGCCCACGGGCAAAGTAACGAAAAACGACTTAGCTTCTCTATTTAGCTTTTCGATAAAATCGAAGGACTTGTTCGGCTCTTTACATTTATACCATTGTCCGTACCCATGAGCTTCACCCATATGCTCTAACGTAGAAACGGAAAGAACATTCTCATCTTTTATCTCTAAATTCTCGGCAAATTCCTTCTTCGACAGGGGGTGAGTGTCGAACGGGTCATATATATCGTGCTGATCTTGTCCGTAATAGGGAAGAACGGCTCCAATCTCTATGAGGTTATCGAATCCTACTTCTTCAGCGTATCGTTTAGCTAAAGGAATCTCAATACATCTCTCATTAGTTAAGGTCCCATTATACTCGTGATCGAGGTATTCTTCCGGATTCAAATTGATGTTCATTAGTTTCTTACGCTTCTTTCTTCGTTGATTTGGTAGATTCTTTTAACGGCTTGAGCGTTAAAATTGGTTAGGAATGGGACTAGAATAAAGCCGGGGTTCTCCAGCACATTGAAAACTATGTTCTTCACGTAAACGAGATCAAAATTCAGAGGAAAGCAGCTCTCGGGAAACAACAACCACCTCATGTAGTGACTGGGTAGAACTGAATGAGCCTGAGTTGACTGCTTGGAGAACGTTAGAACTGGAATAGAGAATCCATGAGCTAAATATCTAAATCCAGAATCCGTACTCACCATCAATTTAGCGTTAGAGATTAAATCTATTGCCTCATAGACTTCTCCGTTAAAAATAGTCACGTTGGGAAGGTCTTTGACTTCTGAATAGTAGTCATTAGTCTCGGGAGTGGAGATGATAACGACTTTAATCTTTTCGGCCACTTCTTTTATTAGTCTAGAGGAATACCACTTCTCCAATCTATGGCCGACGGAAGTTGAAGAAAGTAAATGAAAAACAACGTAATCTCCCAATAGATTCTGCTTTTTCACCTCTGGTCTGGGGAAGTATTTGAAATATCTGAGCCAATCAAAATCAAAGTTGGTCCACTTCAAAGAGTCGATATGCAAGTCGTAAAATTTGTCGTAGGATTGCATTTCGGCTCGAACATCGTCGGGAACATTCTCTAACGCTCCGTAATAATTATCCGTTCCGAATTGACAATCAACCCAAAACTCTTTGTATTTCTTGTTCTGAATTATTTTAACTTCTTTATATAGGGAGGGGTAGGCATATAGAAGAGAATCCCTTTGAAAAGTTTTGCCCTCGCTATCAATGTAGGCTGTTATTTCTGAATTGGGATACTTGTCCTTAATCGCGGGAACAAATCTAGACCCGAGAATACAATCTCCAAGACCGCCCTCTAAACGAACTGAAATTTGCATTTTGTTGCTGTCGTTCATAATTTAATTATCTTATCTAAGATAGAGGTAGTAGAAAATCCCTTTTCGAATTGAGCTATGATAATTTGAGCTTGATTATCTAATAAGACTTGCTTCTCCTCCTTATCTAAAGTGTCCAGAGAGTAATCCCCTCCTTTGACGTACGCGTGAGGCTTGGCCTTCTCCAAGAAAAGATTTGCTTTGTCGGAATCGAATACGCAGACGGCATCAACGGAGCGTAGAGAGTTTAAGATGTAAGACCGGCACCATTCTGGGCTTACTGGTCGATTTTCCCCTTTAAGTCTTTTAACTGAAGCGTCCGAATTGATGCCAACTAGTAGAATATCTCCGTGAGACTTGGCCTCTTCAAGATATTTGATATGACCGTAATGAAGGAGATCGAAGCATCCATTGGTAACAACCAGCTTCTTCCTCGGGGGCAAAGATTCTCTCCAAAGAGGTAATTCGTCAAAGCCTATAATCACGGCTTTTCGACGGAAAATGCCTGTAATTATTTACTCTCTTTGAGGGAGTCTATCTTCTCTTCTAGCTTATCGAATCTGTGATGGACAGCCTTAACCAACTGATCGAAGTCGTGCTTAGAGACGTATTTATCCGGAAGACTAAGGGCTAATTTTGTATAATTATCTGAAATCTTATCGTAATCGCTTTGAGTCTTCGAGTTTAGATCTTTGTAATCTTCTTGCATCTTAGACATAAGCCCGAAGATTACTTTTAAGATCCATCCCACAAAAAAGCTTATCAACCCAAAAGATAGGTTAATGAGAACTTGCCATTCAGAGCCTTTAGAGTCCATAATTAAACAATAGAATTACCTCTAATTACACCTACCCGCTGCAAGATTGACAAGATTCTGGATTATTTAGCGAACAAGCAACGACTTCTTCGACTTTTTGAGCGGAAGTATCTATTCCAAGGCCCTTAAGAGCTTGAGTTTTGGGTTGAGTCCTCAAGTAGTACATCCCCGTCTTAAGTCCTTTCTGCCAGCCATAGAAATGAGCGGAGTTGAGCTTTCCAATGTTGGCATCCGCAAAGAATAGATTCATGCTCTGGCTTTGGCAGACATAAATCCCTCGATCAGCGGCCATGTCTATAATCGTCTTCTGCGGGATTTCCCACACGGTCCGATATAAAGCTCTGACATTCTCGGGTATTTCTTTAATATTTTGAATTGATCCATTCTCCTCAAACATCTTAATTTTGATATGGTCGTTCCAAAGACCAACCCCAATTAAGTCTTGGATCAAATGCTTATTGATAACAACGAACTCTCCGCTAAGAGTGTTCCTCTTGTAGAGATTCGAAGTAAAAGGCTCAAAGCACTCATTATTACCTAACACTTGAGCGGTGGACGCCGTAGGCATGGGAGCTAACAGCAGTGAGTTCCTAGCTCCATGCTTCTTCAGGTCATTCTTTAGTTTAGACCAATCCCATCTTTTGCTAGGTTCCGCACCCCAAAGATCGAATTGGAACTTTCCCTCGCTTAACGGAGAGCCTTTATAAGAGTCGTAATGTCCCTCCTTTTTCGCCGCATCAATGGATGCTCTCATAGATCCATGATAGATAGCGGCAAAGATTTCTTTATTTAACTCTGCCGCTTCTAGCGACTCAAACGGATAGCCCATCATCGCAAACGCATCCGCAAGTCCTTGAACTCCGATTCCGATAGGTCTATGCTTTAGATTGGACTTTTCGGTCTCCTTCGTTGGATAAAAATTGACATCAATAACTCTATTTAAGTTCAAAGTTACTTGATAGGCAATTTTCTCTAAGCTTTCGAAGTCGTATTCTTTTTTGCTTTTATTCTTTCCAGACGGAATATTAACGAACTTGTTTAAAGCGATGGAGGCTAGATTGCATACGGCTTGCTCTTTAGCGTCGGAATACTCGACAATCTCCGAGCAAAGATTGCTCGATTTGATTGTCCCGATATTTTGTTGGTTCGATTTTTTATTGCAAGCATCTTTATATAGGATGTACGGTGTTCCGGTCTCGATCTGAGCCTTAAGGACTTCTGACCACAAATGCCGAGCTTTAATAGTTCTTCTCGCTAGTCCTTCTTTTTCGTACTTTTCATACAGAGCCTTGAACTCGTCTCCGTATACGTCCGAAAGGCCTTTAGCCTCATTAGGACAGAAAAGGCTCCAATCTCCGTCATCCTTGATCCTCTCCATGAAGAGATCGGGAGTCCAAAGAGCTAAGAATAAGTCTCTCGCCCTCATCTCTTCTTTACCGTGATTCTTCCTCAACTCGATGAACTCGTAAACGTCCGCATGCCAAGGTTCGAGGTAAATGGCAAAACTTCCTTTTCTCTTCCCTCCCTGATTGATCCATCGAGCGACTTCGTTGTAAGTCTTCATCATTGGGATTAGTCCGTCAGATTTACCTCCGGTGCCCTTGATGAATCCGCCCTTCGCCCTCACGTCATGTACGTGAAGGCCAACTCCGCCAGCCCACTTCGAGATTTGAGCTACGTCTTTAATGGTATCGAATAGTCCTTCGATACTATCTCCCTTATTACCAATCAAGAAACAGGAAGCTAGTTGGCTTCTTCTAGTTCCAGCGTTGAACAGCGTGGGCGTAGCGTGAGTAAAAAGCCCCTGAGAAAGGGCGTCGTAAGTTTTCTGTACGTTCTCTAAGTCGTCACGCCAAATACCTACCGCAACCCTCATATACATATATTGAGGAGTCTCGATTATCTGATTCTTAACTTTTAGAAGGTAACTTCTTTCTAAGGTTTTAAATCCAAAATAATCTAGATTAAAATCCCGATCAGTAATGATCATCGAATTAATCTTTTTCGTATTTTTTTCTACAATAGACTTCACTTCATCAGAGATGAACCCGGCTTCAAACAGAATCTTTACTGCCTCCGAGAAGGTTTTCGGCACTTTCTTATATAGTCTAGTCAGAGCAATACGGGAAGCTAATAAGGAATAATCAGGGTGAGAAGCCGTCATGCTCGCCGCTGTCTCAGCGGCTAGGTTGTCGAGTTCCGTGGTTGTTATTCCGCTATGGAGGCCAGAAACGGTCTTCTGAACCACGGACATATAATCTACGTAATCCGTATTTAAACCCCACGTCTGCTTCTTGATCCTCGCAGCGATCTTATCTAGCTTTACGCCCTCTTTTGTTCCGTCTCTTTTGATTACTTCCATAATATTATTCTTTTAGAAATTTAAGTCGAACGATAGATCTTTTCCTTCCGCTTTGTCTCCTACTCCACTCTTAGAATATTCCGCCACCCTCTTCTCGAAAAAGTTAGTCTTGTTGGCTAAGGCGATGTTCTGCATGAAGTCAAACGGATTTGAGCTATTGTAAATCTTTTTACAGTTCAAAGAAACTAAAAGTCTGTCAGTGACATATTCTAGATAAGTCTTCATCAATGAGCAATTCATCCCAATTAAGTCTACTGGTAGAGATTCAGTAATGAATTCCTTCTCGATTTCTAGAGCAGAAGAAAAGATCTCTCTGATTCTCTCCTCTGGAACCTTCTCTTGAATGTGATTATTATGGAGATGACAAGCAAAGTCGCAATGCAACCCTTCATCTCTAGAAATCAATTCATTGCTGAAGCTGAGTCCGGGCATTAGTCCGCGCTTCTTTAGCCAAAAGATGGAGCAAAAACTACCAGAGAAAAAAATTCCTTCGACTGCCGCAAAAGCGATTAGCCTCTCCGCGAAACTGGGAGAATTTATCCACTTTAAAGCCCACTCAGCTTTTTTCTTAACGCACGGAACAGTTTCGATTGCGTTGAAAAACTTGGCTTGTTCATTCGGATCTTTAATGTAGGTATCGATGAGTAGAGAATAGGTTTCGCTATGGATATTCTCCATCATAATCTGGAAACCGTAAAAAAACTTAGCTTCCGGATATTGAACTTCATTCACGAAGTTTTGAGCTAAATTCTCGTTGACAATCCCATCTGAAGCCGCAAAGAAAGCTAAAACATTTTTAATGAAATGTTTCTCCCCCTCATTCAATTTACTATAATGAATAGTATCCTCACTCAAATCGACTTCTTCGGCGGTCCAAAAACTAGCCTCGGCTTTTTTATAAAAATCCCATAGATCGTGATGGTGAATAGGAAAAATTACGAACCGATTCGGGTTTTCTTGGAGAATTTTCTCTTTCGTCATAGCTAAGATATCTTACAATGTCTTCGAGGAGAAGTAAACGAAAAAATGAAAAAAGTTTTCCACAGAATCGAGGAAAACTGCGAGGGACTCTATTCTTCGTAGCTTTTGGGGTGTTTTCTACCCTTACGCTTTTTGCTCCAATTATCGAAATATTTTTGCTTGACTGGATCTTTGCCTTGAGATTGCTCTCTTCTCGAGCTCGCCTCTTTAGACGCGTCCATCAAATCTCCGACGGTTCCCTTCTTAGATCCCATCTTAGACGAGAAGTCTTTTTCTGAAAATGGATCGATCTGAGTATCGAAAGACGCGTGAGGGATGGTGAATATTCTATCCCACCGGACCCCATTCTCGTCTTGATAAGAGTGCTCTTCGTTAATAGATTGAAATATCTCTTTTATTTCGTTGGTCTCCGGGTGTTGAAAAATATAGATGCCCATAATTATTTGACTTCTTCTAATATTCTATCAACAACCTTGCTATAATCGAATTCTTCTTTTAGCCTTCTCCCGGCCTCGTTAATTCTGTTGGCTTCTACCTTTTTAATAGCTTCTTCGCAAGCGGAAATGAATTCATCCTCATTGAAGTCGTAAATATTTCCTTGGTTAATGGGATCTCCGTTCTTAAAAAAAACATTATCCACGGAAGAAACTTTCCCGCTCGGATATACTAAACAAGAGTTTTCTTTATTTGCCCACCCTTTGTAGCCGGAAGCATGAAGAACTACCGCGTGTTTGCCGAGGCATACCGACTGGAATTCGGGTAAACCCCACCCCTCTCCGCCGGACATCGCTAAAACTATATCTCCGGAATTTAGAAAGTCATTATATAGAGCGTTCTTCTGCATGAATCCCATGAAGGTGACATTGAAAAATCTTTCGTTATTTATAATATTTTTAATTAAGGCGCTATTGTCTTCAGGCTTAAAGAATGGATTGTAGATAGCGCACTGAAGAGCGTATCGGGAGTTATTGCCGAACTTCTTAATCCAAGCCTTTATAATTTTGGCGTGGTGTTTTCTATTTTCGAGCTTTCCAGTCAGATTAAATGTGATTCTTCCGTCGTTAAAGTATTTCTTGCCTGTCTCGAAGAAACTCCATTTGTCAAACCCTAAAGGAAGGAAGGACACGTTTTCGCATCCAAAATTCTTAAATAGATCAACCGTTTCTTGACAAGTAAAATAGACCTTGTGGTTGTTCTTCACTACGTTGAGTTCTAACTTCGTCGGCGCGTCTAGCTCGTAAAACGAAAGAAGGAATTGTTTTTCGCTAAAAGATTCCAGAGAGCCAATAAGGTGCCATAGTCGGAATATTGGATCTCGCCTGTCGTGCTCTTGTAGGAATTTGCTGTTCAACGACTCTAGGTACGCCTTGAGCTCAGTTTCGTCCTTTTGGGAGGAAAGACTGTTGGCCCCAATATTGTTAAGTCGAAACTGGTGATCTCTAGCTAAAAGCTCTCGAATCAAGCACGTAGAAACTTGTCCGAAACTGGCGGAATTAATTGGTAGATGGAGTGATAGCATAATCGAGGTAAAAAAAATACCTCTCCACCGTTAGATGGAGAGGTTTGATAGTTTATTCTTAGAGGATATTGTCGGAATCCTCTTGGGGCTCCACGGCTTTCGAGGCGGCGGGTTTTACGCTGGCGGTAGCCGTAGCGGACTTGGCTGCTGTAGCTCCGTCCTCCTGAGAGACGTAGACGACAAAGTCTGGGGACTTATCGTTCTTCTTTGTGGCGTTGGGGAAGACAACGACCTTAACGGTTACTTCCGTGCCAAGTTCGCTGAACTTAAAATGACCAGCTAGATACTTCTTGCCCGAAGCCTTGCTTTCGCGCTTCCAGAGAGCTCCGATTTCTCTCTTCTGCCATTCGTTCTGCTTGGCGTTCCCGTTATTGTTCGTTTTGCTTGTTTGTGGTGATGTATTCATCTTAATGAGAATTTACTCGGCTTATGGACTCTTGTCAAGTTATATTTTATCGGAATTAATAACAGACCTCTCTGAAGTCTTTTCTTTCAGGATTTTTATAGCTCTATCGTGAAGATTTATCGCTGTCTGGGTGCTAACTCCTATTGATTTAGCGATTTTGCTCCATGTGGATTTCTTTTTGCTGTCGTTGAAGTATCGCATTACGAAAACTTCTTTGACTCTCTTGTCTTTGAGTTGATCTAGGATATTGAAGACAAAATCTGAATATTCCTTGGCTTGAATTGGAAAAGCGTCAACCCCTTTATTGATAAAAAAAGTCATTTGCGACTCTTCTGTCGCGATCAGCTTATTTCTATTCATGGTATTCAAGCATAAATATCTCATCTGATTGCCTAACCACGTAGAGAACTTAGTATTTTTACCAGCCTTAAATGATAGGGCGCATTTATAAACCAAGTAATCCTTGTCGTTAATTATGTCTTCGGGGAAAACTCCAGACTTGGACATGGCTGGGTAGTATTTTTTATGAATCTGATGACAGAGAGGCGTGTGCTTATCTATGAGAGCTTTGAGGCTATTTTCACAATTGCTTTCTTGAATTCTTTCTATCAACTCTTTATCTGAAAAGTCTTTCTCCATAGCTCTATTTCATTCTCGAAGTCTAATTGCCTTATCTTTTTATTTTTGTAAGTTATTACCTCTATATCTTGATTCTCCAAGCAAAACATCTTATTAGGGACGCTTACTAAGGCTATCAGCTCGTCTCTTTGATGCGACTCGAACGACTTCTCTTCGATAAGATTTATTTCTTCTGCCGTTGAGTCGCAGACGAAAACCTTAACTAAAAAATTAGAAAAAAGATTATTCCTCTTAGTTTCAGCTAGATAAATCAAATAATAAAAAAAAAAATCAGCGCTTCCGAAGTTGGGGGTTATGGCTAACATTTTGGGGTGAGCCGGAATTGGTTTGCGATTAGCGTGAACGAAAAGAGGATGAAAAGATTCTTCACTGCCTTGCAAATCTTGAACATCTTGGAATTCGCCGACTATCTTTTTTATATTCTTCCAGTTAGGTTTTTTCATTCGAGTTCAGCCAATTAAGGAAGCCGTCAATTACCTTTTCTGGATTTGAAGTCCCGTGTCGCCACAAAACGTGATAATCCGCGTTTTCAGCTAAAATCGGATCATTCCGCCCCTCTTCACTATTAGCGGGAAGATGAACTCTGGCTGCGGCGTCCTCTAGGTAATACTTACAAACGTGGACGAGGATTCCCTTTTTCTCCTTCTTAATCCAAGAGAGCTCATCAGATTCGTATTCGGCATATCGAATATCTGAAATACAATAGTAATCACACAATTCCGATTCTTCGATTCTACTTTCCAGCTTGTCTATCCAATACCTCCCGCTCGTATCTTTTCTTTTCTGTTTGGCTATTTTAACTAACTCGGGTCTAATTATGTCCTTATCTTCTCGACTGCAATTCGTGGGGTCAATGCCGTATTTCTTTAGAATTGCGGACTTGGCTTCGACTTTTAGATTGTCGGCGAGAGAAAATCTTTTAGCTAACTTGCCTCGCTTTTTCAAGCTCTCGATTAGCCTTTCTACGAAAAAGTCTTTCCCGCTCCCAGCTACTCCAGAAACTCCAATAAACATATTTATTCTTTCGGTCGCTTAGAAGACATCTGGATTAAGGTTGAGCAAATCATAATCAAATGCTTGATATCTTTCTCTGTTAAGTTCTTGGGGTCGCATTCGTCCATACCAATGTCTATGATGTTGTTTACTCCATTCAAAATCTGAGCAACGGACAAGCATGTATCTGGAGATATTTTAAGCGTTTGATCAAAAGAGTCAAAGCTTTTCTTCAGTGTCCATATTTTTTTCTTATTAACCTCGCTTGATTTAATTAAACCCATCTCCTCGTATTCTAATAGAGCGCAATTAACGGCCGCTTTTCTTTGGAGAGTCTTATCTGCGTCAGCCTCCTCCTCTGGAGAAAACTTTTTAAAGTCAGACTCTAAAGAAAAAGAGTCTTTCTCGGAGAACCATTCGTAGAGTTTGAGGGACGCTTCTATAATTGTCATTTTATTATTTCTTTCAAATAATAGACTGAGGATAGAGTCTTTTATTTTGTATGAATTTAGATGTCAAATTCTCTAAAGTCACTAAAAACGCCGTAATTCCAACTAGAGCCAAACAATCGGACGCTGGGTATGATTTGTATGCCTGCGACAGAGCGGTCATCGCCCCGATGGAAAGACGAGTCGTTCCAATAGGGCTTTGCATTGAAATTCCAGAAGGATACTACGGTAGGATTGCTGCTAGGAGTGGGCTTGCGGTAAAAAAAGGGGTTGACATTCTGGCTGGGGTGATCGATTCTGGATATAGAGATGAGGTAGGAGTCGTAATAATAAATCTAAATCTGCCGGAAACTCTCTTCTCGAATAACGCCGCTCTGAATACTTTCGATAAAATGTTCGGATCGGGCGTCAAATTCGAAATTAGGCCCGGAGATAGGATTGCTCAATTAATTATTGAGAAGTGTTATTCGGTTAATTGGATTGAATCCAAGCTGTCGGAGTCGGATAGGGGTCTAGGCGGCTTTGGCAGTTCTGGAGTTTGATAAAAAAAGTTAAATCTTTTTAAGCCCAACGATAATCGTGAGGTTTGCTTAAGGCAATCGAAGTAAAGTAGACTGGCCGCTGGCTTGCGGCTCGCCAAGAGTATAGCTGTCGTTATATACGTAACGACCAAAAACATAAAGGCTAATAACCTTTGGAACGCCCCGCCGTGACGGGCTAACCACCGTTATTCTCTTCGGAAGAGATTAATGAGTTTTACTGCACAGTTTCTCAACCCTTTAAAAAGGGTGAGGTGGTTCTAGATTTACTCTAGTCGTGATTATCCTTGGTTCCCTACCAGTTTAAAAAATTTGGGCCTAAAAGGATTTTCATATGAAGCTCTCCATCTAATGATGGGGGGCTTTTTATCCCCTTTTTTCCTAAAGGATATATCATATGAAATACCAAGAAACTTTAGAATAACCCATCAGTTCCTTGGTATATTATCTGTAGATATGGATACTGAAGCGGTTCTGCTTAATTCCTGCGCTGTCTCAGCTTTCTTAATTATATGGTTTAAGACTAACGCGCTTATTGAGTACGTTAGATTCTTCGGTCTCAAGGATGCATTAGGTCTTAACGATTACGTATCGAAGCAGGCGGTCGCTCTCGAATTAAGTTTTCCGATGTATTTATCCACTTACTGCGATAGTTTTCTTTCGAGATTATTCTCGTGTTATTTATGCACTGGATTTTGGCTTTCCATATTCTTCTCCGCCTTCGACAAAGTTATTTTAACTCCGGTAGTTTTTTTAATTTCGATTTTTATTTATAAAATCTACGAAAGATTATGCAGGGTATGAATTTGACATTTTCTAACTTCGAGCAGTTCTGCTCCGCTCTCCAAGGTTTAAATATATCTTCAAATCAAAGACTAGTAGTATTTAGGGATATGGCTACAGGCATCAATGGGGGATGTGGGTGCAATAGGCAGAGTAGAATCGATTTCTGTAAGAATATCTACAGGCAAATGGAGGCGACTCTCACTAACGACGACAAGACAGCAATTAAGCAGAAACTTAACGTGCAATCCGTATCTCTAGCTGAAGGGGACGCAATTTTTTATAATTTTTAGCGGATGTAACTCAGTGGTAGAGTGACTCGCTTACACCGAGCCTGTCGGAGGTTCAATCCCTTCCATCCGCACCAGTAAGGGGTCTTAGTTTAATGGTAAAACGGGAGATTTGCATTCTCTAGATAGCGGTTCGATTCCGCTAGGCTCCACTTCTTAATTATAAATAATTTGACTTTCATAAGCTTTTGAGGTATACTACATTAGTATGAAAACAACATCAACATTAGTACTCACCATCGCGACGACCTTAACCGCTATCGCTGATAGCCAACCAGCGAAGCTGGATCTGGCTCCAATTGTAGTGGTCAGCCAGCCCCTCCCATCTTTAAGGGTTGACTCGAAGGCTAAGCCGGAGCTTAACGTTTCGATTAACAATGGCGTTGGACTAGATGCTCCTTTCGTGAACGCTGGAGTTCAGTTGGGCTCCATCTCAGTAGGCCCGAAGACCCTGAATGTAACGGCTGGAAATAATAGCTCTGTCACCGTCGGTCCAGTGACAGTTGGGCAGACCTTGCCGTCTGCTATCATTGGCACTTCCGCCAATAAGGATGGATGGCTGAGCCTCACGCTGAAGGACGGGGTTGGCATTACCCTCCCTTTCCTAAAGTTGAACATTCCTTGCCCGACTCTAAATGTAGAGAAGAATCAAACTAAGACTACTACTCCAGCAAAGAAATAATTAAGAATATATCATTCAATCCGCGTACTTAACCGTGCGCGGATTTTTTTGTTTATATTATCGTCGAGAGAAATTTTATTTGCCCCAGAAGAGATACTACATTCTCACAAGTAATAGAAGATACTGCAATTGTATTTGGGTAGTTATGGCTCTTATCTATCCTTATCCCACTTTCTTTATGACCAATAATTATTAAATCGTCGACATAATCCATTAAACCTCTATCTTTTAGATAATTATAATACAAGTCAACCTTTTCGGAATTAGTCTCGATTAGAATAGATAATTTAAGAACATCTGAGGAAGCCATCGTCAAATACCGAAACCAAAGCGATTCCGTTGGCGGATTACAAATACCATCTACGATGATAAGGTTCACATTCTAATTTACACAGATGTAATTACATACGTGAGGGAATTAATAATAAATGGCTTAGCGATAGAAATAACGAAAAAGAAGGTCACCGTCTTTGACCCTCTGGACGATGTATCCACAGAAGAAGTATTGAAAATCGTTAATTATCTTTATATGGAGGGGTTTATTGACAATAAGAATGTTTCGTGCGAGATTATAAAGAAGAGAAAATAATCGACCATGACCAGAATTGAAGATAAATTAATTTGCTTATCGTTAAATAAAGTCTGGCAGCCTATCTCTCAGAAAACAGTTAGAGACGCTATCTGTTCACTATCGAAAGGGGAATTCTTAGCTTTGGATATTGACTATGAGTCAAACGGATCCGATATAGACTTCTCTAAACCCATCAAGATGAATCCGGTAGATTGGATTGACTGGACCAATCTTTCGGTTAGAAATTTCGATTTTGCTATCCGTTCCCCGAGGTTGACTATAAGAGTCCCCACCGTTATCATCTCGAAGAATTATTCGAAGATTCCGATGAGAAGAATGAGGCTATCAATAGAATCCATCAGGAGAAGAGATAAGGACATTTGTCAGTATTCAGGAGTGAAGCTCACGGAAGAGCAAGGAAGCGTCGATCATATCATTCCTAAAAGCTCTGGCGGAGAAGACTCTTGGGAAAACTTGGTTTTTTGCGATAAGAAGATAAATCTCAGGAAGGGAAGCAAGTCGTTAAAGGAGGTCGGCTTGACTCTACTAAAGCAACCAATCGAACCTCCCGTATGTCCGTATTCAATTTCAGCTAAAGAATCCAACCACAGAGATTGGGCTTATTTTCTCTCATGAGAAGCTATTCAGATCTTAAAAAATTGGCGGATCTATCTGAAATGTCCGTAAACTGGATTAACAGAGAGATGAGCAAAGTTGAAGAGGATATATCGAAGTTATTATCCTCAAAGAAAAGAACAAAAAAACAAGAAAAGGAATTAGAGAAGCTAATATTAGGATACAAGAGCTTATTGAATAAAACTAACTTTGAACTGTCTATTATAGATAAGCTTATTAAAGAGATAAACGAGCATGGCGAAGAAGAATAAATTTTATTTAGTCCTTTCTAGGAGTAGTAATTATACTTATGGAGCTTTTCCATTCTCTCCGGAAGGTCTTAAAATCGCTAAGAAATTCATTAAGGATAAGACTAAGACCGTTAATGAGTCGCTTTATATAGTTGAGAAGTAATTTCCGTTAAAGAGTACAATAAACAAAGAGTCGCCTTGTGCGACTCTTTTTTCTTGACTAGATCAGGGAATCAACTTATCATGAAATATGAGGATTGAGACTGAGGTAAAATTAGACTACAAAGACGTTCTTTTTCGCCCAAAACGATCTACTCTATCTTCTCGCTCTCAAGTCGAACTAGGGAAAACGTTCCGACTTAAACACTCCGGTCAAATTTGGTCTGGAGTACCGATAGTAGCTGCGAACATGGACTCCGTTGGTACTTTCTCCACGGCTAAAACTCTTCGAGGGTTTTCCGGACTGACCTGCTTGCATAAATTCTACGACGTCTCCGAGTTGGCAGAGTTCTTCAAGGATAAGATCATGACTGATTTCACCGCTATTAGTAGCGGGATAACAGATGAAGACTTGACAGATTTGTATGCGGTATTAAATTTAATCCCCGAGATTAAATTTATTTGCCTTGACGTAGCAAATGGTTATTCGGAGAAGTTTGTCAACGTGGTTGAGAGAGTTAGATACGATCATCCAACCAAGATAATTATAGCTGGAAATGTAGTTACCGCCGAAATGACAGAAGAACTAATCTTAAAAGGAGCAGATATCGTCAAGGTGGGAATCGGTGGGGGTTCGGTCTGTACTACTAGAATTCAAACGGGCGTAGGCTATCCTCAGTTAAGCGCGGTCATGGAATGCGCCGACGCGGCCCACGGAGTAGGTGGACATATAATTGCTGACGGAGGATGCGTGACTCCGGGCGACGTAGCTAAAGCGTTTGGAGCTGGCGCAGATTTTGTGATGCTGGGCGGAATGTTAGCTGGACATGATGAATCTTCTGGTGGAATTCTAGAAGAAGACGGCAAGAAGTATAAAGCCTTTTACGGAATGAGTTCGGAAGTTGCAATGAAGAAGTATTACGGTAAGGTGGCCGATTATCGCTCCTCAGAAGGAAAGCTAGTGAGAGTCCCGTATCGCGGACCACTACAAAATACCGTCCAAGATATTCTTGGAGGCATTCGCTCTACTTGCACTTATATTGGAGCTAGGACATTGAAAGATATGCCAAAGTGTACTACTTTCATTAGAGTTACTCAGCAGTCTAACGAGGTCTTTGGGAAGAATAGCTAGAATGGACGCTCTACAAAAAGACTTGATGGTTCTTGATCTTTATATTGAGACTTGTCGCAGAAAAGGCTTTTCGGCAGAAGCCGTCTGGCTTGCCTTCAATTACAAGGAGAAGAATCCAACGTGGAGTGCTCTGAAATGCTTTGAGACAGCTATATGGGATTGGCTTTTGTTCTCCGAAGACAACAAGAAGCCTTTGAATCCAGAGGAATTCATTAAGAAAATTAACAAATTGAAAAAGAGCAATAAGAAAAAATCATGAATTTTTGGAAAGATTTGGAGACGATTACTCCTGACGGAGAAGTGCTTTCGGTAATTGAAATATCCAAAGACACTAACGTAAAATACGAATACCACATAGACCTTGGGGTATTTGTGCTGGAAAGATGCCTGATTAGTGCGATGAGATACCCATGTAATTATGGATTCATTCCGCGAACGATGGGGGATGACGGCGACCCATTGGATGCTATTATTTATTCTGGAGCTCCCCTCAACATGGGGTGCGTTGTTAACGGAAAAGTATTAGGCGCGCTAGATATGGATGACAAAGGAAAGAAGGACTATAAAATTTTAATCGTTCCGTCTTTCAATAGACAAAAGGTAGCTTGCTTACAGGAAGTAGAAGAAAATTATCTAGAAATTATTTCTGACTTC
>SXGR01470725.1_pt1 | contig 39995 bp, 31 predicted proteins | sample 3174711 | NCBI WGS metagenome assembly SXGR01 (sample SAMN11356860, study PRJNA531348) | freshwater metagenome | isolation source: freshwater sample F1-60 | place: China: Fuxian Lake, Yuxi | collected 2017-12-25
AGCATCGGGCGAAAGATGCAGTCCAAGCAACTCGGTCTCGATCAGGTCTATGACATGCGGGCGGTGCGTGTACTGGTTGACGACCTCGCGGCCTGTTACGCAGCGCTCGGCGTTGTACATACCGAGTTTCGACATATCCCCAGTGCCTTCGATGATTACATCACCGCGCCTAAAGAAAACGGTTATCGGAGTATCCATACTGCGGTGATTGGTCCCGATGGCAAAACCCTGGAAGTGCAAATTCGAACCCACGATATGCATGCCGAAGCGGAGCTTGGTGTTTGTGCCCACTGGTCGTACAAGGGGCATGGAGATGACGATTCCAGGATCGCCGCGAAGATGGATTGGTTACGCCACGTCGTCGAATGGCATGAGGAGTTAGGCGGGCGGTCCAGTCTTCCAGAGGAACTGAGCCGCAGCATGTCGCAGGAGCGGATCTATGTGTACACCCCCAAGGGTCACGTGATCGATATTGCTGCGGGTGCAACGCCGCTCGATTTTGCCTATCGCATCCATACGGGGATCGGCCACCGATGTGTAGGTGCGAAGGTGGACGGCCGCGATGTACCGCTTAACCATCGGCTCAGCAGTGGTGAGCGCGTCGAAATCACAACCGCTGCTGAAGAGCTACCGCGGCGAGTCTGGCTCGAAGCGGAGACAGGTTATGTGCGCAGCAACCGGGCAAGAGCCAAGATTCACGAATGGTTGAAGGCGCGTGGTCCTGCCGCCAATCGCGAAGCCGGACTCGCTGCAGTCAGCCGCGCCTGCGAACGATTGTGTATTCCCATGCCAACACCGCAAGCGCTCCCAGGACTGGCGGGCGTGCTGGGTGAGGCGAATGCGAACCAACTGCTTGAGGCTCTCGGCGCGGGCGAACGTTCCGTGCGGCCGTTGATCTCTCATTGGATACGAGAGCTGGAGACACTGCCTATTGATTCGAGACGGCCATCGCGTTCGGCTACCATGCAGCGCCTCAGGGTACAGGCTCGAAATCGGCACGGCTTGTTGCTGGATGTGACCCGTGTGGTGGATGCCCACGGTATCTCGCTGTTAGGTTCGATGGCACGGGTGGTTCCTCCCGACGGAGCGGAAATTATGCTGGACTTTGAGAGCGACGATTTGCTGGAGGTTTATCGGCTCATCGAAAATCTCCGTCCACTCGTGGGGGTCATCGAGGTTCACGGGCTTGCGGTCGATCTTTGACTAAGGAAGGTCTAATTAGTCAGACCTTCCTGTGTGGTCTATGGAAGCACCACTACTTTCCATGCGCGTGGCGCGTGCCTCGCAGGTGCATTCACGTGCAAAGCCCGTGTAAACGCAGGGAAAATGCGAGGAATCCCAAGGATTCCGCCCTGATTAATTGCATATTTTCGTCAGAACCCATACCTCTTTGGAGTGACGACCAACGAAGTTATGGCGGAAATAGACATTAATCAGAGATTCCCTAAGCTTGAAAGGCATCTGCAGACGGGCAAACACCTTTTGTTTTCAAGACAATTTCAATGGAGTTCATCATGAGACTGATCCTCCTCGGCCCACCGGGCGCAGGCAAGGGTACCCAGGCGCAGTTCATCAAGGATCACTGGAAAATCCCGCAGATTTCCACTGGCGACATGCTGCGTGCCGCGGTCAAAGCCGGTACTGAACTCGGCCGTCGTGCCAAAGTGGTGATGGATTCAGGTGGGTTGGTTTCCGATGACATCATTATCGGATTGGTGAAAGAACGAATTACCGCGCCTGATTGTGTCGGTGGATTTTTGTTCGACGGCTTTCCCCGAACGATCCCGCAAGCAGAAGCGATGGAACAGGCCGGTGTTGCCATCGATGCTGTGGTTGAAATCGCTGTACCGGATGAAGAGTTGATCGCTCGCATCACCGGTCGACGAGTACATCCGGGATCAGGACGGGTCTACCACATCCGATTCAGTCCACCCAAGGTAACTGACCGTGACGACGTCACCGGTGAGCCCCTTGTTCAGCGTGACGATGACAAAGAAGCCACGGTGCGTGAACGCATCTCGGTGTACAACGCACAAACGCGACCGCTCGTTGATTTCTACAAGGCAAGGATTCGCGCTGGTGGACTGCAGTACCACAGCATCCCCGGTGTCGGCAGTGTTGAGGAGATACGTGGTGCGGTTCTGAAGGCCCTATCCTGAGGACCCTATCCTGAAGACCCTATCCTCTAGACCCATCCTGAAGACACAGATCTGACGAGTAAATTCTGTGGCTAGCGTTAGTGGCTGTTGTCAGCCACTAGAACGCTGCAAAAGGCAATACGGCCACCTTCGTCCCGGCGACTAGATCACCTGAGTTTTTCGGAATTTCTATCAGACAGTTGGTGTCTTGAAACGTCGACAGCCGATTCGAACTCTGATCGCCGTGAATGGCAACGTGGGGCGAGTCGCCTTCACCATTCCATGTGAGTTGTCCTCTCTGATATTCGGTTCGGCCGGGTTTGTGGGCTACCGTGGTAGAGAGCAGAGCCGGTATCTTCAAAGGCGGTACTACGCCGACGCCGCAGGCTGCCAACACTGCGGGGCGTGCAACCAGCAGCCAGGTGACGATCGCTGAGACGGGATTTCCTGGCAGTCCACAAAACCAAGCTTTGCCGATTTGACCAAAAGCCAGAGGTTTTCCCGGCTTTAGATTGAGTTTCCAGAAGTGCAGCGAACCGAGCGATTCGACGGCCGCCTTAACATGATCATGATCTCCGACGGAAACCCCGCCTGAGGTGATAATGAAATCCTGGTCGCGCGAGGCGTTGTGGAGTGCCTGACGAGTCGCGTCAGCGGTATCGGGAAGGTTGCCGAGATCAGTGCGTTCGACGGGCAGGCCACCGAGCAAACCCAACAACGTTTGTCGGTTGGATTCATAGATACAGCCAAACGGAAGTGGCCCGTCGTTTGCAGGATCGATCAGTTCATCACCTGTAGAAAACACGCCGACACGCAGTCGTCGACTGACTTCAACCGATGCACGACCGTCCGTCGCGAGTCGTCCCAGATCCACCGGCGTGATCAACCGTCCACGACTGACGAGGCGCTCACCGGCATTGATATCGTGACCAGTTGGACGAATATTGGAGCGTGCCTCGGGATCACCGTTGATGAGGATGAAAGCTCCTTCACGAAGGCAATCCTCCTGGAGGATCACGCGCCGGGCCGTTGGTGGAACTGCAGCGCCAGTGAAAATCCGAATGCAGTCTTCCGGATCGAAGTTCCTCTCAAAGGGCTTGCCCGCGGCACTTTCACCCACGACACGAAACCTCCGTCCAACAACATCTTTGTCGCTTGAATCGGCGATGGCGTAACCATCCATCGCTGAACTTGCGAAGGGTGGAGAAGCGAAGCGCGCTTTGATGTCGTGCGGGCTCACCCGTCCCAGGGCGCTTTGCAATGGCACAGTCTCGGCATCGAACGGAGGCGAAATCATCGCCGTAATTCGTTCCAGGGCTTCGTTAAGGTCCAGGGCCTCGTTACTATCTCGGTTCTTCAATCTATGTCCTCTCAACGAGTAGTCCCGCGCATGCCGGTCATTCTTTCCCTGGATACGTCAGGTCCACTGTGTTCGGTGGCTTTAGCCCGGGACGGGGAGCGTTTTGTCGATTCGAGGCGAGTCGATCGGCAACACAACCTCCATGTGCTGGGTGCTATCGATGGCCTTTGCCTTAGAGCAGGCATTCTACCCCGGCAGCTTGATGGAATCGTTTTCATCAAAGGACCGGGCTCCTTTACCGGTGTCCGCCTTGCGGTCGCCGTGGCGCAGGCACTGGCTTACGGCAGCGGTGCGCGGGTGCTTGGCGTAACGTCATCGCATGCGCTGGCGTTGCACGCGGCGAAACAAGGAATACCTCGGTGCGTCACTGCCATTTGCTCACGCGGAACACTTTGGTATCTGTCTGGCTGGGTGACGGCTAAAGATGAGGCGAGTCCGGTTCATGTGGACCAGCTTGTTGCGCAGCCACCGGAATGGCTGAGTATGTATGATGTATTGGTGGGTGATCCGCCATCGTGGGTGCCTGAGGCGTTGGCGCTTGTTCCTGCCGATGCACAGCCCGCCGCTACGCTTCTGGACTACGCAATTACCCATTGGGGTCAAGCAGCATGGACGGATGCAGAAGGTGCGCTGCCGGTGTACATCGACGGAGATCATCCGTGGCAGCCTGCAGTGGCAAAGACCGAGTGAAGCCGCCGATCTATTGTGGCAGCGCCCGGAATTCCGACGTCTACATGCGTCATCCCGGATTTGAAGTGGTTGATACGAAACCTCCGTCGAATTCGGACACACCTTGCCTCTCGGTGGAAGGGTCGTCGCTGATGGTGCACATTCCTGACGGATCATCTCCGTGGCGACCGGAGCCTGTTGAAGCCCGTAAAGTGCGGCGTGACTCGTTGTTGGCGCGTGCGGTCGGAGTCCACTCGGATACTCAGATTGAAGTGCTGGACGCCATGGCCGGGTGGGGTGGAGATGGACTGGAGTTGGTGGCCATCGGAGCACGGGTCAACCTGGTGGAAGCCTCGCCGATCGTACATGCGCTGCTCGTGGAGCGAGCTATGGCGTCGGCGCTGCAGCCAACGTCGATTCAGTGCGCGGATGCCTGGGGTGTGATCGCCAGCGGATTATGGGATGTCATCGTGCTCGATCCGATGTTCCCCGAGCGAGGGCGCAAGGGACTTGCCAAACGACCGATGCAAATTCTCCAGCAATTGGCGACTCCCGATTTGCGGACCCTCGCGGAGTGGGTCGAACACGCGCTGCAGCACGTGCGTTCACGTGTCGTAGTGAAACGTCGTCGCACGGAGACTGTGCACGGTAAACCGGCATGGCAAGTCGGTGGGACCACGGTTCGATTCGATGTGTACGTGCCAACGCAGCCTGGCCAACTCAGACAAGAGGTTTGAGCTGATCAGCCGCGTTGTACAGCGCGCAAAAAATCCCGGTTGATCACTGAACCCGCGGTACGTGCCACCTGACGAGCCAACTCTGAGGGGACGAGGAAACCGGAATCGTTCTCTGTGATGGCCCTGCGCCTGAGCATCTGATCCACGAATTGGTTGAAAAGCGTGGCGTCGAAAAACTCCGGTGCGTTCAGGCCGTAGAGCCGCGATAACCTGCGAGCCACTTGATGACTTTGATCCTGCAGTGATTTGCGGGTGATGCCGTGTTCGGTCCCAGTCAAAAGTCCAATAACGATAAAGAGACGCTCAAGCGATGGCATCACGACTTGTGCGAGCAGGTGTAAGTGCTGATGTTCACTCGATTCAGCGCCGGGAGGCTCGAGCGACCTTGAATCCCCTTGCACAATCAGACCGAGTGAAACCATGCGTTCAACCATGGCACCGATGGGGATCGGGTCCGGCGGCAAACTCAGCTCGAGCGCGAGGTAGGGGAAAATCGTATCAGTGATCTGCTGCAAGGAATCAGCGTTGATGGGGCGGCGTCGGTGCACCAGAAGGCATGCGATTAGCGAAGGCAGTGCCAAGGTGTGAGCGACGTTGTTGCGATACCAGGTGAGCAGAATCGCGGAGACTGCTTCAGTTGCAACGATGCGGTCATGCCGATGAAACTCAATCTGAATCAGTTTGAGGCGGACGACTGCTTGCACGGAGGTTTCGTTGTTCCACTCAATCGTCTCGTAGCCGGAGAACTTGAGGAGATCCACGCAGATTCGCGCCTGTTCGTTCAGAACTTTCTCTTCAACGGCGAGGCGTGGTGTAGCCAATACGACTAACGCCACCAGATTCACTGCGTTGACGTGCGCGTGCCGATTAATGCGCTGTAGGAGTTCACCGCCCAGACGCTGAGCGAGAGGAGCTTCCGCAGTCGTATCTTGCTGGCCAAGCCAGTCTTCGAGCGCGAGCGGGTTTCCAAGGATGACGCGAACTGTGCCAAAACGTTGTTTGATGAGCCGCAGGCTGCGAAACACATCAAGCATCGACTCACGTTGTTTTGTGCCACCTCGAAGCTCGTCGAGATAGGTGGCGGCTTCCACGAGCTTTTCGTAACCGATATAAACCGGGACAAAGGCGATCGGTTTGGGTAGGCCGCGGCGGTTAGCCGCGATTGTCATACGCAAGAGCCCCGTGCGCGCGGGGAGCAGGCGCCCCGTACGGCTTCTACCTCCCTCGGGGAAGTACTCAACGCTGTAGCCGCGACGGAACACCTGGTAGAGATACTCTTCGAATACGGTTCGATAAGTCTCGTCGTCGCCGAATTTGCGACGGAGAAAAAAGGCCCCGCCGCGCCGCAAGATCGGGCCGAGGATGGGAATATCCAGATTGTCACCTGCTGCGATGTGGGGAAGCATCAACCCACGCTGATAGAGCAGCCAGGAAAGCAGCAGATAATCCAGATGGCTGCGATGTGAAGGCACATAGACCAAGGTATGGTCCTCTGCGACTTGTAACGCTCGATCGAGACCCTGCAGATCGACGCCATCGTAGATCCGCGTCCAGAACCAGTCGAGCAACTTGGCGAGCACCCTGATGGTTGGCCAAGACATGTCAGAGGCAACGGTGTGCGCCATCTTCAAGGCGCGCTTTTCCTGCTCAGACCGTTTGCGTGTATCACCTTGTGATTGGTGTTCGATCGCGGCGTTTACCGCACGCGAGGTCGCGATCTGGTGAACCAATGTGCGGCGGTGGGAAAGATCCGGACCCAGTACTGTTCGACGTTGGTTGCGCAGGCGCACTCGCATTAACCGCGCCATTCGGCGCAAACGAACTTCCTCTGGTAGGGAAGCATCCGCAGCCTGCTGTAATGGCAGTGGTGTTCCAAACTGCACGACGATTCCGCGTCGGTTCATGAAGAGGTTCAACATGCGCTTGACGCGTCCGGTGACTGCCCAGGCTTCGGATACCAAGAGCCGCCACCAAGAATGTTCGCGCATCGGCGCTCGGCTCCAGAGAACGTTGACCGGCACGAGCAAAACATCACTCGACAGAGCCGCTGGCGAGCTGAGCAGCCGCTGCATCAGCTTGGAATAAGACAACATGGTGTTACGTTGCAGGAAACCTGCTGGCCGGTGCAGAAAGAGAAAACGTCTTCGTTCTGTGGCGGCGCCGATCAAAAACGGATCATCAGGAGCTGGCAGTCCCTGCTCGCGACAAACCAGCTCCAACAACGCGATATCGGTGATGGAGCGGTTCAGCAGGACATAAACGGGGTTGCAGTTGGATGGAAGATTTTCAAATCCCGTGACCTGAGGTTCAACGAACCGTTCCAGCAATCTACGGATCAACCGGTACCGCGGATCGGTGGTCCGCATGATCAATGACCGCCCGGCACCGGCGTACCGCTGATTGCGACCGTTAGTGTTCCGAGAGCAATCTCAAGGCTAATGGTGAAGCGGAGAAGTTGCACGGGTCAACCCCGTTACTTGCGTATATCGTCGGGTTGGTGTCCTTCCAGGAGGCAGTCGATGCCATCTTGGGGCGTGCTGTTGATTTCTACTTCCCAGATGCCCTTGTACTTACGCTCCGTCACCGCCTGAGCATCCGTCGCCGAGGTGATGACCAAAGGCCGCAAGAAGACCAGAAGATTGGTCTTGGTTCGCTTGATGTCTTTGGAGCGGAAGAGGACACCAAGTCCTGGAATATCGCCGAGTAGCGGTACCTTCTTTCGTGTATCGGTCGCGTTGTCCTGCATAAGGCCTCCGAGGACGACGGTTTGATTGCTGTCGGCAAGTATCGTGGTTTCGATTTCCCGCTTGGACGTGACCACGTCAGCAAAGCCGCTGTCACCGATCGGGGAGTCGATCACGTTGGTGATTTCCGTTGCGATCTCCAGGCGAATGGACTGGTTGTCGTAGACGTGTGGCGTAATCGTCAGCTGCAGACCGACGTCTTCACGTGTCACGGTGGTAAAGGGGTTGTTCGCGCCATCTCCGGTAGTGGCGAAACTACCGGTACGGAACGGTACTTCATTACCGACGACGATCTTAGCTTCTTCGTTGTCGAGGGTCATGAGCGAGGGTGTAGACAGAAGATTGGCATCCGAGTTCGATGCCAGTGCGCTGACCACCGCACCAAACGAAATGGCGTTGCCATCAATCTTGGCTACCGCGAGGGTGGGTTGGGTCGCCGCCGCAACGCCTCGCAGAATATTGATGTCCTCAGAATCGATGGTGTTGGTAGAGTCGGTAGGAATGATGGCCCCGAGCAGTTGGCGCAAGGTTCCGTCCAGCGCAGTGCTGACGAAGGGGATCGACTCACCACTACCATCGGCTGCGCCGATCTCGACGCCGAGTTTGGTGTTGTCGGTGCCGTTGTATTCGACGATCGCCGCTTCGATCAAGACCTGTGCACGCTGCACGTCGAGCTTGGACAGTATCTCAAGGATTTCGTTCATCGTGCCGGGCTCGGCGCGAATCACAATCGCGTTCAAACTCTCGTCAGCATGAATTGCGGGTGGCAGTGCACCTTCTTCGGTCTTTTTGGCGCTGCCTTCAACGAGCGCTTTGAGCGTTTCGCCAACGTTCTTCGAGTCCGCATGTTTGAGGCGAACCACTTGGGTGGAGCCAGCAGTTGTCGACGGCTTATCGAGTTGATCAACGAGTTTCAAGACCTCAGCGATTGGGCGCGGTTTGCCGCGCAAGATCAGCGAGTTGTTTCCCTCGTTCGCAATGATCTGGACACGTTGTGGACCTTTTGAGTTGCGGCCGATCTGTTCAGGCGCGAGTTTCTCGAGCAGGGCGACGATCGTGCCAACCCAGCCATCTTTGATATTGATGACCTGTACGATCTCATCGTTGGATACGTCGATCTGACGGATCAACTTCGCGAGGCGGTCGATGTTGTCGACATGGTCAGTGATGATGACGACATTAGGCTGATCGATCGGCGCGATATGACCGTACTGCGGAACCAATGGCCGCAGAATTTTCACCAGCTCGGACGAGGCAACATTCTGTGCTGCGATGACCTTGGTGATGAGTTCCCCCTTGGCGATCACACCTTCCATGTCTTCAGCGCCGGGAGACTGTTTACCAAGTGCAGTCTGTTGAATGCGGATGACGTTGCCGCCGGAGGGCGAGGCAGTAAACCCGTGAGAGCGCAACACTTGCAGGAAGAGCGAGTACACCGCATCTGCATGCATCGGTTCGTTGGAGATGACGGTGACGTTGCCTTTCAAGCGCGGATCAACGACGAAGGTCTTGCCAGTGATTTCGGCGACTTGTTCGACGAATTCGTTAATTTCCGCGTTTTTGACGTTGAGACGCCACTCCTGCGCATGGGCAGGAATTGCTGTGCTTAGGCTTAGTAGAAACAGCCAGGACGCCAGTCGTTTGATCAACTCGCCTTTCATCAACCCGTTTTTGGTTTTCATTATTGTTCTAGTGACGTGTTGACGAAAAATCGCCGCGAACCGCGCTGGATTTCGATGCGCGCACTGCCTTGCGCCAGAACCCCTGCCAGTTCCATCCGGTCTGACTCCACGTTGCCGACCGGTTTGCCGTTGACGGATACGATGACATCCCCCGGCTGCAGGCCAGCCTGCCGGAGGCGGGGGGACTGGGCAAGGTCGCCAACGCGATAACCCTGGGCGCTATCTGTGGCTACGGCGCTCACGCCGAGATCGTCGAGCGCACCCTGTGGATCTGCCGATAGGCGGGCTTGATAATCTTCGAGAGTTTCTGCCGGTGCAGGTTCTGGCACCACCGGGACAGGCTCTGGTGGGATCGGTTGGTCGTACTGCGGAATTTCTTCTGACATCACTTCGGGAGGCGGATAGTCCACAGGTGTGTCGTAGTACGTTGCCTCGGGCATCGCGTTCATAGGTGATGCCAGGCTGGCGTCGAGGCGCGGGAAGTTCAACCGCTCCCGCGAGCCGCCGCGGGCAATAATGATGTGATTGCCATGGACTTCTTCCAGAGTCGCCTCGCCGGGGAGCTCGGTTCCCAATCGGTACAGCCGACCCATCGACCCCTTTTCGGCGACGATTGCGCGTGAGTCCTTGTTGGTTTCGGTGGCGACAAACACCGCCTGGAGCTCCAGCGGAAGGCGAGTTTCGACGGTGGTGGCCTGCACGCTAGTTGCTGATGCAGCGCCCATTTCGCCAAAAAGGTGGCGTTGCACGACGGCCTGAATGTCTACGGCTTGATGGGTTGGGTCGCCTACCTTGTTGGGCGCTGCTGTGCTTGCGCTCCCGCCGGACGGGTTGGTCGCATCGCCCAGGAAAAAAAGCACGGTCTGGCTGACGCTGACGGCGATGCCGAGTACCAAGAGCCAAATTAGGATAGTGGCGATTCGGAGACTCACGCTACCAAGACTACTTACCTGGAACATCTGGTACTCCAGCGTTGACCGACCGGGGTTCTAGAAGACATCGTCGACCATCTCTACGACGATTGCGTGATCCGGATCGCTGCCTGGCCAAGGACGCCCGACGAGCCGGGTGAGTAACTTGCTGATCTTTACCGTAAGTGCCCCGTCGGGAGCCAGCGTTACCTGGACGACTGGAATCTGGCCATCAACCGGTACCATAAGTCCGCTCAGGGTAGCGTCCTGGCTGGATAAGACGGCTGTCATGGGCGGAAGTGTGGCGTTACTGGTTCCGCCATCCATGAGCCAGCTAGTTGCCCCGCCGGGCCAGGTTAACTGGCCATCGAGCATCGTCAACGACTGGTCTTCAAATGTGGCTTCAAGATGCTCGACAGAGACAGGCGATTCGATGCGGGTGTCCCAGGGTGCAAGGGTGTAGTTGATGGCATCGACGCCGATCACGCCGGATGCCTTGCCACGCAGCGTTCCAGGTGAAATGCGGACGTCGCCGTGGAGGGTCGCATCGCGACCACTGAATCGCACTTCCCAGGCAAGTTCGAAAGCAAAGAGGCTCAGGGGTTGAAGCGACCACTCGGCCGACCCGATCTGTTCACCCTGAACGATGATTCCGCCGGCACCGGACCATAAAGTTCCTTTTGGCGAGACGACGTGGAGACCCGGTACATCGCTGACGAAGTGTCGCAGCAGTCCAGCGGGAGCAAAAACGAGACAAATCAGCGCCACAAACAACGCCGTGGCACCTATGTATCGGAACATCAGCTCAGCGCTCCCGTCTCCTGTTCGAGAAGGACGCGCGCAAGAACCTGGTAGTAAATCTGCGCCAATGGGGCGAGTTCCGACACCGCCACACACTCGTTGACCTTGTGAATCGTCGAGTTCACCGGCCCAAGTTCCACCAGCGCAGTTCCAGTCGGCGCGATGAATCGCCCGTCGGAGGTTCCACCTGAAGTCGAGAAATGGGTTGGGTAGCCACAAACGTGATGGATGCAATCGTTGATCAGCGCCGTGTAGTTGCCACGAGGAGTCAGAAACGGACTGCCGGATAGACTCCAGTCGGTGCTGAAATCAATCCCATGCCGCGTAAAGATCTGCTCGGTCTGCGCTTCGATCTCTGCCGGAGTGAGCGCGGTGGAATAGCGGAAATTCGCCAGGAGTTTGAGCTCTCCGGGTACGACGTTCACTGCTCCTGCCCCGGCGCTAACATGTGTAACTTGCATGCTGGTTGGCGGGAAATCTGCAGAACCTTCATCCCAGCGAACAGCGCACCACTCAGCGAGCGCCGGTGCAAGGCGATGGATGGGATTGTTGACTTGCTCAGGATAGGCCACGTGTCCCTGAATGCCCCGAATGGTCATGGCCAGGTTGAGCGAGCCTCGCCGCCCGGTGCGAATCACATCACCGGTTCGCTCGGAAGAGGAGGGCTCGCCGACGATGCACTGGTCGATGTGGATACCTCGTTTCGTCAGGATATCCATGACCATCTTCGTGCCGTGTGTTCCGGGACCTTCTTCATCGCTGGTGAGCAACCACGCCAGTGTGCCTCGGGTTTTACCTTGCCACTGCGAGATGAGCTCTTCTGTCGCGACGACCATCGCTGCAAGACTCGACTTCATATCAGCCGCGCCACGACCATACAGGACACCATTCTGGATCGTTGGCGTGAAAGGCGGAGTTCGCCATTCCTCGAGTGGTCCCGTGGGGACGACGTCGGTGTGGCCCGCAAAAGCGAAGAGCGGTGCGCCCTGACCGAGTGTCGCCCACAAGTTGGAGGTGCCACCGACGTCGATGCGCTCGAGTGTGAAGCCCAATCGGGCGAGGCGCTCTCCAATGAGATCAAGGCACCCGGCATCGTCCGGCGTCACTGAGGGGCGCTCGATGAGCGCCTGGGTGAGGGCGAGCACCTTCTCGGTGAGCCTGCCTGTGGCTTCGGCGGAAAGTCTATTCATGTCGTAGAACTCAGTTGTTGGCGTGCAGCGCCTCGTTAAGGGCAATTGCCTTCTGATTTGTTCGGCACTGCACTTGGCCATTCATGCCATTGCGCACAAACAACATATCGGAACCGCCCGCAAGCTCTCGTGCTTTCACCCGCTTGATGATTTCGCCGTGTTCATCGATTACCGTCACCGGTGTCGAGGCGGTGATATAAAGACCTGCTTCGATGGTGCAACGATCACCGAGTGGAATTCCGGTGCCGGCATTGGCGCCTACCAGACAGTTCTTGCCGAGTGATACACGGATTGTGCCGCCTCCGGACAACGTGCCCATGGTGCTCGCGCCACCACCGAGGTCGGTACCCGAATCCATGATCACGCCTTGAGAAATACGCCCCTCAACCATGTTCGGACCGCGCGTGCCGGAGTTGAAGTTGACCTGACCCTCGTGCATCACCGTAGTCCCATCGCCAAGGTAGGCGCCGAGCCGCACACGACTGGCGTCGGCGATACGCACGCCGGCAGGAATCGTGTAGTTCACCATGCGCGGAAACTTGTCGACGCTCTGGACTTCGAGGTGTTCACCACGAAGACGTGATTCCAGAATTTTGGCCGTGAGCTCCTCGGCGAGGATGGGACCCTGGTTAGTCCACGCGACTGTCGGCAGATGCGCAAAGATCCCACCGAGGTCTTGCTGATTGGGTTCGACCAACCGATGCGACAAGAGGTGCAGCTTGAGGTACGCCTCGGCGGTATGGGCTATCGCACGGTCTTCATCCAACAGTACGGATACCAGCTTGCCGCGGGCCTCAGTCAGCGGCGTAAGGGCTGTTGCAAGTTCTTGCGGCAGGTTGGGAAGGAGACCCGCAACGGTTTTAGCATCCACGTCATGGACGCCTGAGCCGACTTTCGCTCGGAGCGTGTTGGTAAGGGTGCTCGCTGGGCGCAAAAGTGGCTTCGGAAAAAAGACGTCCAACATGGTTCCTGAACGGCTGTAGTTGGCAACGCCAATGCCCCATGCAAAACAAGTGGTCATGGAAGATTCATCCTCATCCGCTGATGGGTCCGTAAGCTAACACCCCGAGGCTTGGCGAGCCAGAGACCGCAAGTTGATCACCCAGGTGTATCAGTGTTGTGTTTACAAGCTTGTCATGAAGCGTTGCAGGCGTTCGGCGGCTCCGCGGCACTCATTGAGTTCAGCCACCCAGGCGATTCGAACATGGTTGTCGCCGGGGTTGGTACCGTCCCTGCCCTTGCGACCCAGATAAGAGCCTGGCAACACCGTGACGTTTTCTTGTTCGAACAGTTGCCGAGCAAACGTTGTGTCTGAAATGGGTGTTTTCACCCACCAGTAGAATCCTCCCTCAGGTTCGAATGAAGGCGCCACGTCCGGGGCGATGTCGCGCACCGCTGCAAACTTCTGCCGATAGGCGATTCGATTGGCAATGACGTGTGCCTCATCTCTCCAAGCCAGTTCACTCGCAGCTTGCACGTGGGCAGGCAGTGCACAACCTTCATAGGTTCGATAGAGGAAGTAGTGCTCCAGGATATTTGCATCACCTGCGACGAATCCCGAACGTAGGCCAGGAAGATTTGATCGCTTGGACAAGGAATGAAAAACCACGCAGTGCCGGTGGCCTTCGTTTCCCATCCTTGCGCTGGCTTCAAGTAGCCCGGTCGGGGGAGCGGCTTCGTTGAGATAGATCTCCGAATAACACTCATCTGCGGCAATCACGAAGTCGTAGCGATGTGCTTGCTCGATCAGCCAGCGGAGTTCTGCTTCCGGAAGTACGGTCCCGTTCGGATTGGCAGGTGAACAAACGAAAATAAGCTCAGTGGCTTTCCAAACGGCCTCAGGTATGGCGCGAAAGTCCGGCAGATAGTTTCGCTCTACCGTTGCCGGAAGAAAATACGGTTGTGCACCCCCGAGCAGAATCGCCCCTTCGTAAATCTGGTAGAAGGGGTTTGGCAAGATGGCGATGGATCCTGGTGTGCCGGACAACACCGCGAGCCCAAAAGAAAACAGTGCTTCGCGGGTGCCTGCCACGGGCAGCACCTCGGCCTCTGGGTTGACGGACGCTTGAAACCTTCGCTTGATCCAATCGGCGATGGCGACCCGTAGGTCCAGAGAGCCGCGCGTGGCGGGATAGGTCGAGAGATCGCGGCGCAGGAGATCCACGGCGGCCAATCGCTGTAGGACGAAGTCCGGGGGAAGATGCTTAGGCTCACCGATGGACAAAGCGACATGGGCGAGATTGGTCTGTGGTGTTACACCGGCTTTGAGCGCATTCAGCCGTTCAAACGGATAGGGCTGAAGCGAATCGAGTCTCGGGTTCATGGCGGTGGGTCCTGGGTGCTTGGTTGTGGAAGCGAGAGTTGTGATGTCAGGGTTCAGATTGTCGAGGACAGTAGACCGCAGAAGCCCGTGACTCAAAGCGCTTTTTGCATGTGCCAGTCCAATGCTTGGCGCAACGCCTGACTGAGTTCATAGGCTGACGCTGGATCGTAGGCTTTGCCGTCGGCGGTCTGGATATCGAACAAATCTTCGGCGCGTTCGCCGAGGGTCGCGATGCGGGCACGCAGGACGGTGACGTGGAACGATTGAAAAAGCGCGCCGATTTCTGCCAGCAGTCCAGGTCGATCCAGCGCATTCACCATTAGCGTCGAATAGTTGTTCCCGAGCGCCGTCGTGATTGTGCATTCACTGCGACGCTGTAGTTGTTTGAGTTGGCGTGGTACCCGCTTGAGGGGCAGGTCTTTTGAACCGGTTACCGATAATAACGTCGCAATTCTTTGTGCCAGTCGACTGTGTTCGCGCACCGGTATTGCTTCATTTCGGTCTGACAGAACGACGAAGCTGTTAAAACAAAGCCCATTTTCCGCAGTATTGATGCTCGCTTCGTACACAGAAAGGTGCATCTGGTCGAACGCGGCGGTGATCCGACCAAAGAGACCGGGTTGATCGACAACGTAGAGGTGCAGTTCAGTCACGGCATCGTCATCAACTCTAGCGCTGGTGTTATCCAGCAACACCAGTGGTGCGGTTATCGGGTCGTGGTCGAGACACTTGAGCGTGACCTGAGCGATCTGACGGGTGCTGTGCCGGAGGAAGAACTCTTCGCTGGGGATATTCCAGAATGCGAGTACATGCGCTCGATCCAAATCAGGTTGTGCAGCGTGCAGTCGAACGAGCGCGCTTTCACGACTGGCTACCAGTGTTGCAGCGCGGTCCAAGGGTGATTCCAGCCCACGCCGCAAAGCGCGTCGCGTCGCGCCGTAGAGGTGCCGGAGCAGTGTGGCGCGATAGCTGTTCCAAAGGTTGGGATTGGTCGCGTTGATGTCCGCGACGGTGAGCGCATACAGATAGTCGAGGCGACGCTCGGATTTCACTTCGGTGGCAAAGGCATGTACGACATCGGGGTCATAGATATCCTGTCGTTGAGCAACGCTGGACATATAGAGGTGCTTCTCAACAAGCCAACACACAAGATCGGTATCGGCCGCCGTAATCTCATGACGTAGGCAAAACTGCCTGACGTCGGTTGCACCGAGTTCGGAGTGGTCCCCGCCACGACCCTTGGCGATGTCATGATAGAGACCAGAGATGTAGAGCAGCTCGATCTTTGGAATCTGCCTGACACAGTGCGCGGCTACTGGAAAATCCTTATCCGCTGAGCGATAGAAGAACCGACGCATGTTGCGGATCACCATCATCGTGTGCGCATCGACGGTGTAGATGTGGAAAAGGTCGTGCTGCATCTGGCCGATCACGCGGCCAAACTCCGGAATGTACCTGCCGAGCAAACCGTAACGGCGCATGCGTGTGAGTTGAGTCACGAGCGTATGGGGCGCCCTCAACAGGTTCATGAACAGACCCGTAACTTCCCGCAAGTTTCGAAACGCTTCATCGACTCTGTGCAGGTTTTCTCGAAGCTGGCGAATGGTTGAGGCACGTACGCCGGATATATCGCGGCGGTGGGCCATGAGAACGAAGAGTTCCATCATCGCGGCAGGTGAATCGCTGAACACTTGGTCGTCGACAGTCTCGATCCAGGTATTGCGCAGCTGGAATCGCGCATTCACAGGAGTCGTTTCGTGGCTCTCGCTGCCGGAGAGGATGCGCTCCTCGAAGTCCTGCAGAAGAATGTCGTTAACCTCCCGCAGTGCAAGCACGTGTTTGTAGTACAGGTGCATGAATCGCTCGACACCGAGTTGTGCCTGCGTATCCGCAAATCCAAGGCGTGTAGCAAGTTCCCGCTGTAGTTGGAACTGCAATCGGTCTTCTTTGCGTTTTGCCAGAAGATGCAAGCCGAATCGCACCCACCAAAGGAAACGGCGACCTTCGACTAGCCAGTCCCTTTCTTCCGGCGTTAGAACACCGAGATCAACCAGTGCGGCGGGTGATGACGTCCCGAATTGACGCTGACATACCCAGATGGCCGTGTGGTAGTCGCGAAGTCCTCCTGGCGATGATTTGATGTTGGGTTCAAGGCCATAGTCGACGTTATCGAATCGTTCATGGCGCTTGACTTGTTCGTCGCGTTTGGCACGAAAGAACTCATCTCCCGGCCACAGCACACCGGGGCCGAGCCGACTGACAAGTTCTTCGGCGAGCGCTTCATCGCCCGCAAGAATTCTGCGCTCGAATAGTGCGGTCGCGATGGTGATATCGGCCTTCGCCTGAATAACACACTCCTCGGGAGTGCGAACGCTGTAGCCAATCTCGACCTGCAGATCAAAAAGGTCCCGGATGAAGTGTTCAATCGCTTCTTTAAGCGGCTCTGCGTCGCGGACGAGCAGGCAGATATCGATGTCGGAACCGGGAAAGAGTTCGGCTCGGCCAAAACCGCCGACCGCCAGAAGGCATACCGGTGACTCACCCGAAGAAAAATAAAAAGTGAAGTATTCCCGCAAAAGATCGTCGAAAAGAGCAGTGCGGGAGGCTATGAGATCAACGACATCGGCACGCTGCCAATAACGCTCTTCAAGTTGGGCGGTGTGGGCCGCGATGCGTTGCCGTGCATCGGCAACGGTCAATCGCGGGGCGGCACTTAGCTCAACCAAAGGATTCTTCGTCGCGCTGCGTCAAAACCTCGAAACCGCAGCCGGTGACCAGCAGCGTATGTTCCCATTGAGCGGACAGCTTGTGGTCTTTCGTGACCACGGTCCAGCCATCGGGAAGCACCTTCAAATGACGCGTTCCCGCGTTGATCATCGGCTCAATCGTGAAGGTCATCCCTTCTTCGAGAACGATCCCGGTACCGGCGCGACCATAGTGCAGTACCTGCGGAGCATCGTGGAAAACTCGGCCAATTCCATGGCCACAAAATTCATGAACCACAGAAAAACGATTGCGTGTCGCATGGATTTCGATGGCGTTGCCGATGTCCCCTAGAAAGGCGCCTGGCCGCACCACTTCTATGCCTTTGTAGAGGCACTCCTGCGTCACCTTGACCAGACGACTGGCCAGGATTGAAGGCTCGCCGACCATGAACATCTTGCTGGTGTCGCCGTGGTAACCATCCTTAATGACAGTGACATCAATATTGATGATGTCGCCGGACTTAAGTGACTTCCGGTCTGTCGGAATGCCATGGCAGATCACGTGATTGACGGAAGTGCATATGGACTTTGGAAAGGGTGGTGTGTGCGGACTGCTGGTGTATCCCAAAGGGGCAGGAATACAGGCGAGTTCATTGATGATGTAGTTGTGGCATATCTCGTTGAGCCGCTCAGTTGTGATACCCGGTTGAACGTGTGGACCAATCATCGTGAGTACGCTGGCCGCGGCTTTGCCAGCGGCACGCATCCCGGCGACGTCGAGTTCAGTTTTTGCTTTGGCGACCATGGGCTTCCTGTACTAAGCAGCGCGGGCCGGTTGTATCTCCTCCAGCCCCAGCTCCCACGAATAGTAATAGCTAATCGTGCGAGGGAGGGGAACAGAGGACCGGCGTGGTGGTGTCAGCCAGTATATCGACGATTCACCGATGGGTTCCGGCTGACGGGGGACTTATGGTATAAAGCGCGCCGCCCGGTGGCAACGCAACCGGGTGGATCAAGAGTCGAGCCTTAAACAGAAACCAAAATCACACGCTATTCGTCACACGATCGCGGGTGCCTGCCGAAGGTTTCGCCATCAGGAACGTCGAGCTTCTGATGCGAAAACATCGCTGTAGGTTCGGTCGTGGGGATAGCGGAGGATTAACCCGGAGAGGAAAAACATGACTGTTAGCATGTCTGACATGCTGGCTGCTGGCGTGCATTTCGGCCATCAGACCCGCTTTTGGAACCCCAAGATGGCCCCTTATATTTTTGGGGCGCGCAACAAGATCCACATCATCAACCTCGAACATACGGTTCCAGCGCTGAATGCTGCGCTCACCGAAATTCGACGCCTGTCTCGACGTGGCAACAAGATTCTGCTCGTTGGCACCAAACGCGCGGCGGCCAAAGTTATCTCGGAGCAGGCCAGTCGTGTGGGTGCACCGTATGTCGACCAGCGTTGGCTCGGCGGCATGCTGACCAACTACAAGACGATTCGGCAGAGCATCAAGCGATTGCAGGAACTGGAAAAGCAGGCCGAAGACGGCACTTTTGAACACTTCACGAAGCGTGAAGCGTTGCAGCGCCGTCGGTTGATGGAAAAGCTCGAGCGTAGCCTTGGTGGCATCAAGAACATGGCGGGTCTCCCCGACGCGTTGTTTGTCGTCGATGTGAATCACGAACGTATTGCAATCACCGAAGCGAACAAGCTGGGTATTCCGGTATTTGGCATCGTTGATACGAACAGCGATCCGGAGGGTGTTGATTACGTCATCCCCGGTAACGATGACGCCATCCGTGCCGTGCGTCTTTACGTTTCGGCCGTTTGTGACGCGATCGCCGAAGGCCAACGTGCCGCGAAGGGTGAAGTTGAGCCCAGTGAATTTGTCGAAGTCACTGAAGCGAGTGCGGTTTCCGCCGCAGTGGAGGAGTAAATGACGGTCACGACCGCCATGATCAAGGAACTGCGCGAGCGCACCGGCCTCGGCATGCTCGAGTGCAAAGGTGCACTCACCGAAAGCAATGGCGACATGGAGGCAGCGATTGAATCGCTGCGCAAGAAGAGTTCATTGAAAGCAGCGAAGAAGGCTGGTCGAACGACCGCAGACGGCCTGCTTGGACTTAAAGTCGCCGCCGACGGTAGCCGGGCAGCGCTTGTTGAAATCAACATCGAAACCGATTTCGCCGCCAAGAATGAGAAGTTCAAAGCCTTTGTCGAAAAGATGGCGAATGCCGCTTTCGAGATTGGCGAGAGCGATCCGCTGGCTGCGCTGAATGCACAGTTCAACGGTGAGCGTGAAACGCTCGTACAGGAAATCGGTGAAAACGTCGCCATTCGCCGGGCTGTGGTGTTCGCAGCGAGAGACGGAGGTTACGTTGCTCACTATCTCCATGGCGACCAGCGCAAAGCGTCGCTCGTCGAATTGAGCAAAACCAATGTTGAGCTCGGTCGGGACATCGCCATGCATGTCACCGCGATGAATCCCATGGTGGTTCGCGGCGAAGACATCGCTGCCGACGTGGTCGCCAAGGAGCGCGAAATCTATACCGTGCAAGCCGCGGAAAGTGGCAAGCCGGCAGACATCGTCGCGAAGATGGTGGACGGCAGAATTCGCAAATTCCTCGCAGAATCAAGCTTGCTTGAGCAACCGTTTGTTAAAGACGCCAATACCAAGGTAGGACAGCTCTGCAAACAGGCAGGAGTTGAATGTCGTCGGTTGGTTCGCTTCGAGGTGGGTGAAGGTATCGCGAAAGAAGAGACTGATTTCGCCGCCGAAGTCGCTGCGCAAATCAAATCCTCACAGGGCGGTTGATCCATGCGCCTTCTGCTGAAGCTGTCGGGGGAAGCCCTCGGCAGTCCGGCCGGGGGCGCGATCGATCCGGTATTGCTGCGTGAAATCGGTGGTCAGACCGCCACCTTCGTCAGGTCGGGCGGACAACTCGGTATCGTGCTTGGCGGGGGAAACCTCTTACGCGGTGCAACCCTTGCCACCCACGGTATTGACCGGATTACCGCCGATCAAATGGGCATGCTGGCGACGATCATTAATGGTCTCGCCTGCCGTGACATTCTGTTGCAGCTCGGCATTACGACCGCGATTTATTCCGCGGTGGGTATTCCCGGAGTCGCCCCGGCTTGCAGTCGAGATGCGGCGGTGGCAGATCTTGCTGCGAGCAAGGTGGTGATTCTTGCCGGCGGTACGGGGAATCCGCTTTTCACCACAGATACGGCGGCTTGCCTTCGAGCCATTGAAATCGGCGCTGACGCAGTGCTCAAGGCCACCAAGGTTGATGGCATTTATTCTGCGGACCCGAAGAAGGACCCTAAGGCCGTCCGATTTCCCGAGCTCGATTACGCGAGAGTTCTACGTGACGAACTCGGGGTGATGGACCTCACCGCCATTTGCCTATGCCGGGATCACGGCTTACCCATCGTTGTTTTGACATGTAGGAGCCCGAGGCACTACGCCGCATTGCGGCAGGTGAAAAATTAGGGACTATCGTGCGTGAACCCCAGCGCGGGAACGAAACAGGAAAACTTCATGCTCAATGAAATTCGTGACGACGCCGCTGAACGTATGCACAAGACCATCGAATCGTTGAACCAGGCGTTTGCAAAAATCCGCACCGGTCGGGCCAATCCAAAGCTGCTCGACGGCCTGACTGTGGAGTATTTCGGGGTAGATACGCCGCTCATCCAGTTGGCTTCGGTCAATGTGGAGGACGCACGTACCTTGCTGATTTCGCCTTGGGAAAAGAAACTTCTCCCGCAGATCGAAAAGGCCATCCTCAAGAGCGACATCGGTATCACGCCCAATGTATCCAACGGCGTTATTCGACTACCATTACCGCCACTGACCGAGCAAAACCGTAAGGATCTTGTTAAACAGGCACGTCAGGAAGCCGAGCAGGCGAGGGTGGCGGTGCGCAACATCCGCCGAGATGCGATGGCTGACGTCAAGGAAGTAGTCAAGGAAAAAGAAGCTTCCGAAGATGAGGGCCGCAGGGCCGAAGAAGGCTTGCAGGCACTGACAGATAAATTTGTCGCGGACGTTGATAAAGTTCTGGCCACCAAGGAACAGGACCTGATGGCCATTTGAGGGCTTACAAACATCCCTATGAATTAGGTCACATTTGGCCGTTCGCCAGTCGAAAAGCCATCTCGCTCATGCCATAGTGCCCGTCGAACCGAACTGGATTGCCGGTAAGCCCTGATGTCTGAAAGCCAGCCTAAGACTCTGTATCTGGCGGCCGAAGCTCCGCAGCCCGACCACAACGTAAAGCACCTCGCCATCATCATGGACGGCAATCACCGCTGGGCCAAAGCGCGTCGTTTGCCAAAGACAGCCGGTCATCGGGCGGGCGCCAAAAACGTAGCGCCGCTGGCAGAAGCCTGCGCTGATGCTGGAATTGCCTGTTTAACCCTCTTTGCCTTCAGTACCGAGAATTGGGCGCGTCCACGGCGCGAAGTCAATCTGCTGATGGAGTTGATGCGCGGCATGCTCGAGAACGATGTCGAGGAGCTAAATCAGCGCGGCGTTCGACTCAATATCATCGGTGATCGTTCGCGCTTCGGACCGGATTTACGGGGCCACATGGAACGTGCGGAGAATTTAACGGCCGCCAATGACGCTATGCAGCTCAACATCGCGGCGAATTTCGGTGGTCGTTGGGACATCTTGCAGGCCGCGAAGTTGCTTGCCCGCGATGTTGCCAATGGCCGGTTGCCGCAGTCAGCATTGGAAGTGTTGACTGAAGACGAATTCACCTCCTACCTCTCCCTTGGTAACGTGCCGGCACCTGATCTCTGTGTTCGTACGGGTGGAGATCAGCGCATCAGCAATTTCCTTTTGTGGGACTTCGCTTACACCGAGTTCTATTTCACAGAGACTTTCTTCCCGGACTTTGACGCCATCCAGTTGCGTCGCGCACTGGAGAGTTTTACCGAGCGCCAGCGGCGCTTCGGCCGACGCCCCTAGTCGACCGACTGGAGATGCTCCGCACAAGGGTCATCACGGCACTTATCCTCGCAGCGGCAATCATCGCCGCCATTTACCTGCTCGACACATCGTGGCTTGGCGTAATACTCGGCCTGTTCACTGCTGCCGCCGCTTGGGAATGGTCTGCCCTGGCGCGAATTGAAGGGCAGTTTCAAAGGGTGCTTTACGTTGCTGCTGCGGTCGGGCTCACCTTTGGCTTTTTCTTCCTCGTGACACCCGTCGTCCTGCTGTGGGTGCTGGTGGTGGTTTGGATTATTGCAACGATTGCAGTGCTAACGTGGCCGCGTAGTCGGCATTGGATAGCTTCGCCCGCAGTAGTAGCTGGGCTCGGTTTGCTGATTCTTCCCGGCGTGTTGGTTGCCTTGTTAGTCATCCATGGTCTGCCGAATGGTGGGCACTGGCTGCTCTTCGCGCTGCTGATTTGTTGGGCTGCCGATATTGGCGCGTATTTTGCGGGTAAGGGTTTTGGCCGAAACAAGCTCGCGGTCAATGTGAGCCCCGGAAAAACCTGGGAAGGCGCGCTGGGTGGTCTTCTCCTGGCCCTCCTGGTTTGTGGCGGATTGCTCTTTGCAGCCGGCGTATTAGATGGCTTCTGGATCCTCATCCTCACTGGCCTGGTGGCTGTCTCGATCATCGGGGATCTCTTCGAGAGCTTGCTCAAGCGTGCGAGCGGGGCCAAGGATTCCGGCAGTCTGCTGCCCGGGCACGGCGGAGTGCTTGATCGCATCGACTCGGTGCTCGCGGTTTCCCCATTCTTTGCGCTATGGCTGATGTCACAGGCGCCCTGATCTCCGGGGTCGGCGGCAATGGCGAACGCTTGAATCGTCGCGATTTGCGGCGAGTCTTCTTCCGATCAAATCGTTCTTTCGGTGCCTGGTGCAACCAGGGTCCGGTATGATGCCGCCCGATTGAAAGTGCATTGGATATCGAACTAACTCGCGCTCGATCTCGATTCAGTCCGGATTCACGCACTGCCTGGTAAAAGCGGACCTGAGAATTGGACGCTTGCGGCCTGTGGAGGCGAAACACCGAAGCCATGCAGCTTTTTGAATATCTCATCGCTTTTCTGGTCACGTTGGGATTGCTTGTGACTGTTCACGAGCTCGGCCACTACTGGATCGCCCGATGGTCGGGCGTGCGCATTTTGCGATTTTCCATTGGTTTTGGACGTGCGTTCTGGCGGCACGTCGATACCCGGGGTACGGAATGGACCTTATCCGTTCTACCGCTCGGTGGTTATGTGCGTATGCTTGATGAGCGAGACGGCGACTTCGAGCAAGCAGCACGTCCTACGGATGTGAGTTTCGGCGCGCTACATCCCGCCTGGCGTATAGCGATTTCATTGGGCGGACCTTTCGCCAACTTTCTTCTGGCGCTGGTGGTGTATTGGATACTGGCGGTCGCCGGAACCACTACGCTGATGCCTGTTCTTGGCCCTCTGGACGACCGTTCCGTATTGGCGGAAGCGGGTGCCGAAACGGATCGCGAGATCGTAGCCGTTGACGGCAAACCTACGCGGGCGTGGGATGACGTCCTTCAGGCGCTTGCGAACCGACTGGGTGAGACAGGCACTATCGCGATTGAAACGCGGGATCCTGGGGCTCTGGTGTCACGCACCCATCTCGTGAACATCACCGATTGGCATCGAGGCATCGCCGAGCCCGATATGCTCGGGTCACTGGGTATCGTGCCAGGGCGCCCAGCGATTGTCGGGTTCCTCGAGCCAGGGTCACCTGCAGCGCGGGGTGGCCTGCGACAGTGGGATCGGGTGCGATCGGTGGATGGAAAAGAGGTCGCTAGCTGGAAGGAATTGCAAGAGGCGATTGCGACTTCATCGTCGGGCGAGCTCAATTTTCTGGTTCGCCGTGACGGTACCGAAATCGATCTCTTCATTCAGCCTGAACGGCGCGAGACGCCAGAAGGTAATCGGCCAGTCGTTGGCATTGGGCCGCCCTTGAATGAGGTATCCCATGGTGCGGTGGAGGCAGTCGGAACGGCGGTTACTGAAACCGGGGATGCCATTGGCATGACCCTCACGCTGCTGAAGAAAATGATCTTCGGGCAGATTTCCGTTTCCAACTTGAGTGGTCCCATCACTATCGCTCAAGTGGCTGGCGATTCAGCCCGTGTCGGCTGGCACTATTTCGCAGGTATACTCGCGCTGCTGAGCGTAAGTCTCGGTGTGCTTAACCTCGTGCCGATTCCGGTATTGGATGGTGGGCATGTGATCTATGCAGTGGCGGAGTGGATTTCCGGGAGACCGGTGCCCGAAAAGGTGCAGATCGTGGGATTCCAGTTCGGTATGTTCGTCGTCGGCGGCCTCATGGTGCTGGCGTTATTCAACGACTTCACAAGGATTTTTGGTGGTTGAACAGTTGACCTCCTTACGGCGCGTGGCTGTAAGGTGCGGGTGTTGTCTGCTGACGCTGCTGCTTGCGTTCTCTGCCCCTCAGGCGAGTGCGGAAGTCCTCACCATCTCGGATATCCGCCTCCAAGGGCTGCAGCGTGTCTCGCCCGGTACCATTTTTAATCTGTTGCCTATTAATGTGGGTGATTCACTCGATACCCAGTCGACTCGGCAGCTGGTTCGGCTTCTCTTCGGGTCAGGTTATTTCAAGGACATACGTATCGCCCGCGACGGCGCGGTGCTTATTGTCACTGTCGTCGAGCGACCTGCAATTGAGAGCATCAAGATCGATGGCAACAAGGCTATTAAAACGGAAGCGTTGCTCGATGGTCTTGGACAGCAGGGCTTGCGTGAGGGCGAGATCTTCAAACAAGCGACCCTCGAGCGGGTCACGTTGGAACTCAAGCGCCAATACGTGTCACAGGGTCGATACGGAGCGGAAATCAAAACCAAGGTCGAAGACCTCCCGCGTAACCGGGTCAACATTTCTATCGACATCGTTGAAGGCAAAGGATCAGGAATCCGCCACATCAATATCGTTGGCAACGAACAGTACAAGGACGATGCGCTGCTCGAAGAGTTTGAGCTTAAACACCCGAGTCTTTTTTCGTTCTACCGCAACGACGACAAATATTCGAAAGAGAAGTTCTCTGGTGATATCGAGAAGCTCGAGTCCTGGTACAAGGACCGCGGTCATGTGGCATTCGAGGTTAAGTCCACGCAGGTGAGCATCACGCCGGACAAGCGCGATGTGTACATCAGCATGAACGTCACCGAGGGTGGCGTTTACAACATTCGCAAGGTCGGCTTGGTAGGAACACTGGGTGACGTTAAACCCGAAGAAATTCGTCCGCTCTTTTTGGTGGCAGAAGGTGAACTGTTTTCACAGGCGAAAGTGACCGCCACGGAGGAGTTGATCACCAATGCCCTTGGTAACTCAGGCTTTACCTTTGGGACCGCGAGTGGTGTGCCGAAGATCAACGACGATGGCACGGTCGACGTCGAGTTCTTCGTTGATGCAGGTCAACGAGCCTACGTGAATCGTATTGGCTTCTCCGGTAACAAGGTGACGCAGGATGAGGTGCTTCGCCGGGAAATGCGTCAGCTTGAAGGGTCGTGGGCCTCCACGGCTCAGATTGATCTCTCCAAGCTCCGTCTGGAACGCCTGGGTTATTTCTCAACCGTTGAAGTGGAGACGCCGCAGGTACCGGGTACGGACGACAAGGTCGACGTTAACTTCACCGTCGAAGAACAACCGTCAGGAAGTATCTCGGCGACACTAGGTTATGCGCAGGACATTGGACTCATCCTTGGTGCGAATTACGAACAGAACAACGTCTTCGGAACCGGTAATCAGCTCGGTATTGGAATTAGCTCTTCCCGGTATCAGAAAGCCGCAAACTTCAGCTACTTCAATCCCTATTTCACCCTCGACGGTATCAGTCGAGGCTTCAATCTGTTCGTCCGACGACTCGATTTTGATGAGCGCAACATCGCGCGGTTCAGCACCGACGCCGCGGGTCTCGGGGTGAATTTCGGGTTCCCGATTGGCGAAACCCAACGTATCGACTTTGGCCTGCAGGCTGAATACACCAAAGTTCTGGAAGGCCGCTTCCCAGCGCGGGAGATTCAGGATTTCCTTCGGGAGAATGGCGAAGACGCGATCAACTTCAAAGCGAATGTCGGCTGGCGCCGATCAACGCTGAACCGAGGTATGTTCGCAACGCGAGGAGCATCGCAGAACGTGTCGTTGGAAGTGGCGGTGCCCGGCAGCGAACTTCAGTTCTACAAAGTGATGATCTCTGCTGAGCAGTACGTCGGCTTATGGGGCGAGTGGACCATGCGCCTTCGCACTGAACTCGGTTATGCCGACAGCTACGGTCAGAAGCAGCTACCGTTTTACGAACATTTCTTCGCAGGTGGATTCGGTTCAGTTCGAGGATTCGAGAATTCTTCGCTCGGCTCACGTTCGACGCCGCCAGAAGTCGACATTGACGGTAATCCGGTACCTGGTGGCTTTTTCGACGACGAAGGGGATCCCTTTGGCGGTAACGTGCTGATGGAATTTGCCGCGGAATTGATCTTCCCGCTGCCATTGGTGAAGGACAGCAACCAGTTCCGCTCCGCATTCTTCTTTGATGCCGGAAACGTATTCAGCACCAATTGCCGGGCTTACAGCCGCAACTGTTTCGATGTCGACTTCGCTGAGCTTCGCTACGCCGTCGGCTTCGGGGTGACCTGGCTAACAGGGCTTGGGCCGATGACGTTCAGCATCTCCAAACCCTTTAATGCCGGCGAGTTTGACGAGGAAGAAGCCTTCCAGTTTGAGCTGGGTCGATCGTTCTAACGTCATGGGCAGCGAGGCTTAGCCATCGAAAGAGACTTAAAATGCACGGAAAGTGGCTGCTCCGGATGTTCCCGGGGCGCAGATAGTTTCCAATTGAGCTGTTAGAATCCGCGCCCGCGTGAGGGTTGCCCGACTGCAAACGAATCCTTAGGAGAGTTGAATCCCATGAAGATGTATCAGATGTTGCTGGTCACGACGTTCGCAGGCTTATTGGCCGCGAGCCCGGTTGCCCAGGCGGAACTGAAGATTGCTGTGCTCGATACCCAGCGGACCATCGTTGAATCCGAAGCTGGCAAAGCGTTCCTGACCAAGGTGAATGCAGAGCTGAAGAAGGATCAGGACGATGCCCAAAAGCTCCAGGGCGAGCTCAAGGCACTGCAGGAAAAGCTGCAGAAAGACGCTGCGGTGATGAGCGACGAACAAAAGCGGACTTCAGCCAAGCAGATCGAAGACAAACAGATTGATCTGCAATTCATCGTGAATAAGCTGCAAAAAGCGGTACAGGATCGCCGTGAAGAGCTGATGCGCGATATGGTGCCGCGGGTGGATGCTGCGCTAAAGGATCTCATCGAACTCGAGGGTTTTGATTTGATCGCTGAACGGCAGAGCTTTCACTACGTCAACAACAAGCACGACATTACCCGCAAGGTGACAGAAAAGCTGAATCAGAAGGCGAAGTAACGCGCCTTTGTAAGCGCCCTGTGGATCTACTAACACTGATCGATGGGGCGCGGACTCACGGAGGAACCACCGAATAACGTGCGGCCTTCGCCTTTCGAATTTACCCTCGCAGAACTTGCGGAGCGACTCTCCGCAAGACTTTCTGGTGATGCTGATAAAGTGATTCGCTCGTTGGGTGCCATCGACAAGGCATCTGGCGACCAGATTACTCATCTTTCTTCAACGAGCTACCGCAAACATCTCGCATCCACCGATGCAGGGGCCGTACTGCTCCGAGAAGAAGATTTGCCCACCTGTCCGACCAACGCACTGGTCGTCAAAAACCCCTATCTCGCGTTCGCAGAGGTCAGTCAGTTGTTCCATCAGCCCGATGCGTTACCCATAGGGGTTCATCCGACTGCCGTTGTCGCGAGCGATGCGACCGTAGATGAAGATGCGACAATCGGTCCACTTGTAGTCATCGGTGCAAAGTCGCGGATCGCCTCGGGTACGCGTATTCATGGTGGGGTCCAGATCGGTGAGCGATGTGTGATTGGACGCGGTGTTGAGTTACACGCTCGAGTGGTGGTGTACAGCGACGTCAGCATTGGTGACCGAACCATCGTGCATTCGGGAGCGGTGATTGGCGGGGACGGTTTTGGCTTCGCGCCTGATGCCAAGGGCCATCTGCACGCGATAGCCCAACTCGGTGGCGTGCAGATTGGGGCTGATGTCTCTATAGGCTGCAACACGACGATTGATCGCGGAGCCATTGACGATACCGTGATCGAAGAAGGTGTGAAGATCGACAACCTCGTGCAGATCGGTCACAACTGTCACGTCGGCGCACACAGCATCCTGTGTGGCATGGTGGGGCTGGCGGGTAGCACGGTGATAGGACGCCATTGTGTACTTGCCGGTGGGTCGGGATGCGGTGGTGACAAACCCGTAGTGCTTTGTGATCAGGTGACGTTAACGGCATCAACCATCGTGACTTCATCCATCGACAAACCGGGTGTCTACTCCGGAACGATGCTGCACAATACTCATCACCGCTGGAAGCGGAATGCGCTGAGTCTTCTGAAACTTGATGAGCTGTTCAGTCGAATCAGAGGCCTCGAAAAAAGACTGGGTCGTACGAGCGATCTTGAAAACGAACCCGGTGCCGACAGACCCGGCGAGCGCCGCGGTTAACAAGAACACCAGAGGGGAGGGCGCACAGCCGGATTCGATCGTACGACCGGACGGTGCCACATTCGAATGACTGAAAATAGAGATCGGACCATCCTCATCCAGGAGGTCATGCAGTACCTTCCTCACCGTTACCCGTTTCTATTAGTCGATCGTGTGACGGAGATTGTTGCCGGTGAGTATGTCCGCGGGTTCAAGAACGTCACCATCAACGAACCTTTCTTCAACGGGCACTTTCCACAGCAGGCGATTTTTCCCGGCGTCTTGATTGTTGAAGCCATGGCACAACTGTCGGGAGTTTTGGCCTTCGAAACACGAGGAACACGGCCCGGAGACGGGACGTTGTATCTGCTCGGCGCCACCGAGAAAACTCGCTTCAAGCGGCCGGTGATTCCAGGTGATCGATTGATGATGGAAAGCCGAATCGTTGCCGACCGATCACGCGTCATGAAATTCGAATGCAAGGCGTTTGTGGACGAACAGCTCGCCTGCACCTCTGAACTTACTGTCGTACAACAGCAAGCTGCCCAACAGCAAGCTTCCCAAAAGCAGGCCACTCCATGATCGACGGAAGGGCCATTATCGATCCCGATGCGCGTATCGCGCCGAACGTCGAGATCGGTCCTTGGACGATGATTGGTGCAGGCGTGGAGATCGGAGAAGGTACTCGGATCGCATCACACGCGGTGATCAAAGGGCCAACGCGCATTGGCCGGAACAACCGCATCTTCCAATTTTCCACTGTGGGTGAAGACACACCTGCGCTCGCTTATGGTGGTGAGCCAACAATCCTCGAAATCGGTGATAATAACGTGATTCGTGAAGGTGTCACGATTCACCGCGGCATGGTTCAGGATCGCGGCAAGACGGTGATCGGCAACAACTGCCTGCTGATGGCTTATGTGCATGTGGGTCACGACTGCATCCTCGGCAATCACGTCATCATGGCGAACAATGCCTCGGTCGCAGGTCACGTCAGTGTGGGCGATCACGCCAATTTTGGTGGTTATTGTGGGGTTGCCCAGTTCCGGCAGATCGGTGCACACACCCACGTTGCGGCGATGAGTCTCGTCATTAAGGACGTACCTGATTACATGACGGTGGGTGGCAATCCGGCATCGGCGATCGCCTTGAATACCGAAGGCATGAAACGTCGTGGCTACGATGCAGAAACCATGGATGCGCTAAAGACCGCGCATCGCATCGTGTACCGACAGGGACTCACCGTGGCCAACGCGCTCAAAGCCCTCGAACCCTTGGCCGCTACCCATCCGCAGGTCGCCTCATTTGCAGCCAGTGTTGCCGCTTCGAAGTGGGGCATCATCCGGCTGAGGAAACAATCGGATCTACCATGAGCGTGACGGGACCAGGCCCGTTGCGAATCGCCATCGTCGCCGGCGAAACCTCAGGTGATCAGCTGGGGGGTGGACTGATGCGATGCTTGATGGAGATCGCGAGTGGCTCCAATCGGCAGATCGAGTTTGTTGGGGTGGGCGGCGTAGAAATGATTCTGGCGGGTCTTCAATCCCTCGTTCCACTGACTGAGCTTGCGGTGAATGGCTTCGTTGAGCCGATTCGCAAATTGCCATTTCTACTCGGTTTGCTTCGGCGCGTCGAAAAATTATGCGTCGAGACTCATGTGGATGTTTTCATCGGTGTCGACTTCAACGTGTTCAACTTGTTACTTGAGTCGCGGCTCAAACGTCGTGATATCCGCACCGTTCATTACGTCAGCCCCTCCGTTTATGCGTGGCGTCGAGGTAGGGCAAAGAAAATCTCTCGTTCGGCCGATCTTTTGCTCGCGCTTTACCCGTTTGAAGCTGTGTATTACCAAGGTATGCCGATTCGTGTCGTACATGTGGGGCATCCACTCGCCGGCAGCATTCCAGAAGATGCTGGCTCTGACGCTGCGCGCCGAGAAGCTCGTCACCAGCTTGGCATTGATGGATCTGCTCGAGTGGTGGCCTTGTTACCAGGCAGCAGGCGTTCTGAGGTCCGATTGATGGCAGAGCCATTTTTTCGGGCTGCACGACTTATCGCTGCAGATGCATCTACGGTGTTCGTAGTGCCTTGTGTGCGTCCGGAGCTTGGCGAACTGTTTGAAGCGTTTTATGCGGAGTTTAATGACCTAAGGATTGTCCGTTACGAAGGCAACGCCCGGCTGGCTCTTATCGCCTGTGATGGTGCGCTGGTGAAGTCCGGGACTGGAACCCTTGAAGCCACCTGTATTGGCCGGCCCATGGTGGTGAGCTATCGTCTTGGAGCATGGTCATACAAACTGGCGAAGCTACTTATCCGCAGCCCTTTTGTTGCCTTGCCCAACATTCTCGCTGGACACGCGGTGGTTCCTGAACTTTTACAGGATGATGCTTCTCCGGAGAACCTGGCTCGTGCACTCCTGGATGAAATGCGGCGGGTCAAGGAGGGTGGCGATCTGCTTGCGCAGTTACGTACTCTGCGAAATGCTCTCGTGGTTGGAGTGGGGGCGAACATGGAATCAGCGCGTGCAGTGATGGACCTGGTGGATCGAGGGCAAACAGCGTGAGTGCTAGCCTGACAACTACGGTGGCGCAACATCTGATTGCAGGTGTGGATGAGGTTGGACGTGGTCCACTTGCGGGTCCCGTCGTGACCGCAGCTGTGATTCTGGATCCCTTGAACCCCATTGTTGGTCTCGGTGATTCGAAACAAATCAGTGAACGCAAACGAATCGAACTTGCGGCTTTGATCCGTGAACGAGCGTTAGCGTGGTCCATCGGCCGCGCCGAGGTTCATGAGATTGATACGCTTAATATTCTTCAAGCGACCATGCTCGCCATGCAACGCGCAGTTGCGGGGCTCAAGATCAAGCCTTTATCTGTGTTGGTCGATGGCAACCGCGCGCCGGACTTTGGATGTCACGCTCAAGCCGTGATCGGCGGAGATGCGTTGGTTCCTTGTATCGGTGCTGCGTCGATCCTTGCGAAGGTCGTCAGGGATGCGGAGATGTGTGAACTTTCGCGCCAGCACCCGGATTATGGATTCGAGCAGCACAAAGGGTACGGCACACCACAACATCTAGCAGCGTTGCGTCTTCATGGGGCACTGCCTGCACACCGTCGCACGTTTGCACCGGTTGCTGCGGTTTGTGCAACGGAGCGACTGGGGTTCGGTGAATGAGCTACAGTCCGGGTTTCGTACATCTGCAAGTTCACAGTGAATATTCGCTCGCGGATGGTGTAGTTCGAATTAAAGAGCTCGCCAAGCGGACGGTAGGACTGGGTATGCCTGCAGTCGCACTCACGGACCGCGGCAATCTTTTCGCGCTACTGAAGTTCTATCAGGCGTGCCTGAGTGCGGGCGTGAAACCGCTCCTGGGAGTCGAAGTCCGCTATCGCAGTGCTGCCGGACAGATTGTTCGCGCGCCGCTGCTGGCCATGAACAGAGCTGGGTACAACAACCTGCTGAGGCTTGTGTCTTCCGCCTTTGTGGAAGGGGAAGAACACGGGTTAGTGACTACAGCAGCCATCGAGCGTCATGCCGACGGTCTACTGATGTTGTCCGGTGCACGCCACGGTGAAGTGGGTGTTGCCCTCGCTAGCGGCGACAGCGCTTCGGCTGAGGATGTTGCTGGACATTGGGCGCGAACTTTTCCGGATCGTTTTTTCCTTGAGTTGCAACGCACGGGACGATCTGGCGACGAAGCGTCGGTACGCGCGCATGTTCAACTGGCGCGTCAGCTTCGAATTCCGGTGGTCGCCACCAACGAAGTGTGTTTTCTGCTCGCCGAAGATTTCGAAGCCCACGAGACGCGGATCTGCATCCACCAAGGCAGGGTGTTGAACGATTCAAGGCGCGACAGAACCTACTCGTCAGCGCAGTACCTGAAATCTTCCGAAGAAATGATCGAGCTCTTCGCCGACATCCCCGAGGCGGTCGCCAATACCGTCGCTATCGCCAAACGCTGCAATGTCACATTGCAACTCGGCAAACCCTTTCTGCCCAATTATCCCGTTGATGAGGGTGAGACCCTCGAATCACATCTCGATCGCATGGCTGAAGAAGGTCTGTCGCGTCGATTACTGCGCGTCAGTCAGGACATGGCGCAAGGGAAGCCGGGCACAGGCAAAGCGCCACCTGCGGATTCGACCTATCACGAACGCCTCGCCTTCGAACTCGCTGTGATCAAACAGATGGGTTTCGCAGGATACTTTTTAATCGTGATGGAGTTCATCGGTTGGGCCAAAGAGCAGGGCATTCCGGTGGGCCCCGGGCGTGGTTCCGGCGCAGGCTCTCTGGTCGCCTACTGCCTCGGGATTACAGACCTCGATCCACTCGCCTACGATCTGCTGTTCGAACGTTTCCTCAATCCCGAGCGAGTGTCGATGCCTGACTTTGACGTCGACTTCTGTATGGAAGGCCGGGACCGCGTCATTGCGCACGTTAGCGAGCGTTATGGTCATGCGGCGGTCAGCCAGATCATCACCTTCGGCAGGATGGCGGCGAAGGCGGTAGTGCGGGATGTTGCGAGAGTTCAAGGCAAACCCTATGGCCTCGCGGACAAACTCTCCAAGCTCATTCCCTTCGAAGTGGGTATGACCCTTGAGAAGGCCGTTAGCGAAACCAAAGAGCTGCGTGACTTAATCGCGGGCAGTGACGAAGTTGGCGAAATCATGGAAATGGCCTTCAAGCTGGAGGGCATCGTTCGCAACGTTGGACGTCACGCAGGTGGTGTGGTCATCGCGCCGACAGAACTGGCTGATTTTGTGCCGCTCTATACGGAAGAGCCTGGTGGTTCGTTGGTGGCTCAATACGACAAGGATGACGTTGAAAAAGCGGGGCTGGTGAAGTTCGACTTCCTGGGTCTCAAAACGCTGACGATCATTGACTGGTGCGTGAAAGCCATCAACGCCGATCATCCTGATCGGCCGCTCGACATCGAATCCATTCCGCTCGCGGACCCGGAGACGTTCGCCTTGCTCAAGCGCGCCGAGAGCGCAGCGGTGTTTCAGCTCGAATCCCGTGGTATGCGAGATCTCATCCGTCGTCTGTTGCCTGACAACATCGAAGACATCATCGCGCTGGTGGCGTTGTTCCGACCGGGACCTCTGCAGAGTGGTGCGGTGGATGACTACATCAATCGTAAACACGGTCAGGAGCCTGTGCATTATCCCCACGAATCGCTGGGGTGGGTGCTCTCTGGTACCTATGGTGTCGTGCTTTACCAAGAACAAGTGATGCAAATCGCTCAGGTCCTGGCAGGGTTCACGCTCGGTCAGGCAGACCTGTTGCGACGTGCCATGGGCAAGAAAAAACCTGAAGAAATGGCCAAGGTTCGCCAACAGTTTCTCGAAGGTTGTGCGGCGCGTAGCGTCGATGAGCAGATGGCCGGCGATATTTTTGACTTGATGGAAAAGTTCGCAGGCTACGCCTTCAACAAATCGCACTCTGCGACGTATGCGTTGGTGTCGTATCAAACCGCCTTTCTCAAAACACACTTCCCCGCTTATTTCATGGCCGCGAACCTCTCGGCGGATATGCACAACATTGACCGTGTCGTGCAGCTGATCGATGAAGTGCGGCGGATGGGGCTGACATTCCATTCCCCGGACGTCAACTACAGCGTCTTTCGCTTTACCGTGAGGGAAGGCGCAGTCATCTACGGTCTCGGCGCAGTCCGGGGTGTGGGTGAGGGGCCGGTGGAGCTAATTGTCAGTGAGCGCGAGAAGACGCCATTCACAAGCCTCGCAGATTTTTGCCAGCGCATGGATGGCCGCAAGGTGAACAAGCGGGTCATCGAAGCCTTGATTCGTTCGGGCGCAATGGATGGGCTCGTCTCTGATAGTCGTCACAAGGCGCTCAACGCAAAACGTGCGCTCCTGCTGGCGGAACTTCCAGCTGCCTTACTGAGCGCGGAGCAAGCCTCCCGGGATCGTTCCCTCGGTATCGTTGATCTCTTTGGTGGTGTCGGTGCTGGCGAAACGACGGTGCTGCGCACGGTCGATGTCCGTCCGATGGATGATGGTGAGCGGCTATCCGGCGAAAAGGCATCACTTGGCCTCTATCTGACCGGGCATCCGGTTGATCCTTATCTCTCTGAGCTCACGGCCATGTGCCGCACACGCCTGGTCGACCTGGTGCCAGACCGCAAGACCCAGTTCATCGGCGGGACGGTAGTGTCACTGCGAGTGATGAAGTCGAAGCGCGGTGGTAATAACGCCTGGGTCATCATTGATGATCGCAGCGCGCGTATCGAAGCGACTCTCTTCAATGATGTCTTTGAACTCCATCGAGACCATCTGCGTGAAGACGTTCCCGTCATCCTCGAAGGCTTCGCTTACACCGATGAGTACAACGGTGGTGAGAGCATCAAGTTCCGTGTCGAGAATGTGTTGTCCATCGAAGAGGCACGCCGCCGATTTGCGCGCGCAGTGGAGATTCGGGTTGAGCCTGAATCATCCGGCGTGAAGCCGAATGTGCCTGCGAAAGTACTGGTGAAAACGCTGTCGAGTATGTTGTCACCCTATCGATTGCCGGAGCAAGGTTGCGGCATTTCCTTGATCTACACCTCACCTGAAGCCATGGCGCATATCTGGCTGGGTGAAGAGTGGCGTGTGCGGCCGAGTGATGAGCTGCTGCGCAATCTAAGGGATCGATTCGGGCAGGACAGCATTCGCCTGGCCTACCTGCATGCTGCGCCCTGAAGCTGCGGCGTCGGCCGAGATTCTGAGAGTGGTCGAGGCAGCGGTATCTAATTGTGTTGGCCGTCTTGTTGTAGGTTGTTCTGGTGGTTTGGATTCAACGCTCTTGTTATGGGCGGTAAATCACATCGCGCCGAATCGTGTGGTTGCGGCGCATGTGAATCACAACGTCCACCCCGATGCCTTTGTGTGGCAAAGAGGTGTTGCTGCATTTGCGGCGGAACGTCAGATTCCGTTTCACACAAAGACGGTTGACCTTTCAAGTACCGGCAATTTTGAACTCAACGCCCGCCGCGCTCGACATGCCTGGTTGGCCTCGTTGCTGAACCCCGGCGATGTGCTGTTACTCGCGCATCATCAGAACGACCAGGTGGAAACCGCATTGTTGCGACTTCATCAAGGGCGGGGTGCTTACGGCATTCCGGAGCGGCGCGTTGTTGGCGAAGGAGAACTGGTGCGGCCTTTATTGACCGTTCCTCGGTCACTCATTCGAAGTGCGGCAGCAGAACAGGGCCTGTCGTGGGTAGAGGATTCGGCCAATCTCGATGAACACCTGGATCGGGTCTGGTTGCGGCGTCGAGTTACTCCGGAGTTTGATACACGGGACCCAGGCGCGATCAGTCGGATCGCCACTGTGGGTCGCCGAGAACTTGATCGAGAAGCTGCGGCCCTCGACCTTGCTCGCCAACTTCCTGAACCTTTGCCACTTTCCAGCCTTCCAGCACGTGTGCAGGTTGCAGCAGAAACGGTGCGCTGGTGGCTCCTCGCACGTGGTGCGGAATCTCCATCGACTGCGGTGTTGAGCACCTGGCTCCTGCGTGTGGAGGGGGATTCGTACGGCACGCGCGTGTTGGATCTTCCGGTGGGCAAGCTGATCCGTTATGAAGCGGAGCTGTACTGGGCTCGGTCCGGCGGAGTGCCAAGCGAAGCTCGAATCACAACAGCGAGCGGAGAGTTACAACTCGAACACGGTGTTCTGCGCTGGACTTCAGTCGACCCCCGCCTGGGCCTGATGGTGCGTTTCGATCGCGGTGAACTGAAGCTGCAACGAGGCGCAGGTTCAACGTCTGCCAGAGCATTGTTGCAGTCCGCCGTACTGCCCTGGGAGCGGGTGCGATATCCCTTAATCTGCCTGGATGATTCACTGCGATGTGTTCCTGGCATTGCCAGCGCTTCTAGCGTGATCGAAGAATCCATTAGTTTTGTCACCAACAGGCCAGTGCTCAGATCTCAAACCGGCCACGATCCATCGCGATAAGCTTCCTTTGGTTGAGGTTGGCAGGGTCATTTGTTAACGTGCCTTCCCATCTTGCGTCCCAGCCTGACCCTCCCTCCCTGACGCCCTCCAGCGTGATGAGCGGCAAGATGGCAGCGACGCGCAACTCAAATCGTGCTCCCTGCAGTTGGAATCGATGACCAAATTCATTTTCGTCACCGGCGGCGTGGTGTCGTCCCTCGGCAAGGGCATTCTGACGGCTTCGCTCGCTTCGTTGTTGGAGGCGCGTAGCCTCCGGGTCAACGTCCTCAAGATGGACCCGTACATCAACGTTGACCCAGGTACGATGAGTCCTTTCCAGCACGGCGAAGTCTTCGTCACCGCGGATGGTGCGGAAACGGATCTCGACCTTGGGCACTACGAACGCTTTAGCCGAGCACGGATGTCCCGCCGGAACAACTTCACGACGGGTAGCGTCTACGCCGAGGTCATTCGCCGGGAGCGACGAGGCGACTATCTCGGGGGTACGGTACAGGTCATTCCACACATCACCGATGAGATCAAAAGACGCATTCGCCTTGTCGGTGAAAATTCCGATGTCGTCATCGTGGAAACCGGTGGCACCGTCGGCGACATCGAAACACAGCCATTTCTCGAAGCCATTCGCCAGCTTCGCCTGGAAATGGGGTTGCACAACTCGCTGCTGATTCATCTGACGCTGGTTCCCTACATTCGTTCCGCAGGCGAAATCAAAACCAAACCAACACAACACTCGGTCAAAGAACTTCGCAGCATTGGTTTGCAACCCGACGTTCTGGCATGCCGCTCCGAAGTACCGTTATCCAGAGGTGCGCGCAGCAAGATTGGTCTTTTTACCAACGTTGAAGAACGCGCCGTTATCTCCGTGTACGACGCGGAGACCATTTACCAGGTGCCTGCATTGCTGCACGAGCAGGGTCTCGACGACATCGTCGTTGAAAAACTCGGAATCCAGGGCGGCACCATTGACCTGCAGGATTGGAACGCCGTTGTTGAGAAGGAACTGCATCCCGCGAAGCGCGTGAAAATCGCTTTCGTCGGCAAATATCTGGATCTGCAGGATGCATACAAGTCACTCACCGAAGCCATCAAGCACGCCGGCATCCAGACGGATACTCGGGTCGAAGTGAACTACATCGATGCGGAAGAGGTGGAGCGTTCTGGCACAGCACCGCTTGAAGGGGTTTCCGCCATTCTGGTGCCGGGTGGATTTGGTCGTCGCGGATTTGAAGGAAAGATTGCCGCGGCACGATATGCCCGCGAGCAGAACATCCCTTATCTCGGTATCTGTTATGGCCTACATGCGGCGGTGATCGACTTCGCTCGTAACCGCTGTCAGCTTGAAGGCGCACATTCCACTGAGATCGAAATGGCATCACCGCACCCGGTGATTGCCCTGATCACCGAATGGACCGACAAGGATGGCCGTGTCGAGCAGCGTACGGAAACCACCGAACTCGGCGGCACGATGCGTCTGGGTGAACAACCCTGTTTGCTCAACCAGGGTTCGTTGTCTCATCGTATGTACGGTCAAAATGTGGTTTACGAGCGGCACCGACACCGCTACGAGGTGAACAACCGCTATGTGGACACGCTCTGCAGTGCAGGTATGGCGGTAGCGGGTCGCTCCGAAGATGGGCTCGTGGAAATGATCGAACTGCCGGAACATCGTTGGTATGTCGCCTGCCAGTTCCATCCTGAGTTCACCTCGAGCCCTCGATACGGTCATCCTCTGTTCAGGGGATTCATCGAGGCCGCGTTGTCATATGCCGCCGATGAAGAAACCACACGCTCTAGTGTTGCGGAATCGGCAGGCTGAAGATGAAACTCTGCGGCTTCGAAGCCGGACTGGCAAACCCCCTGTTCCTGATCGCCGGGCCATGTGTGGTCGAGAGTGAAAAGCTGCAGATGGATACCGCGGAAGCGTTGAAGCGGATGACGGATGAGCTCGCCATTCCGTTCATATTCAAGAGTTCCTTCGACAAGGCGAACCGTTCGTCCATCAACAGTTTTCGTGGGCTGGGGATCGCAGAAGGCCTGCGTATCCTCAACAAGGTGAAAGAAACGTTTGGTGTTCCAGTCCTGACGGATGTGCATGAAGACTCGCCGCTCGACGAAGTGAGCGCTGTGGTCGATGTTATGCAGACCCCCGCGTTTCTCTGCCGACAGACCAATTTCATTCTCAATGTCTGTAACCAGGGATTGCCCGTCAACATCAAGAAAGGCCAGTTCCTGGCGCCTCATGACATGGTGAATGTCGTCGACAAGGCGCGCACCACGGGCAATACCGGCCTCATGGTGTGTGAGCGTGGGGCAAGTTTTGGTTACAACAATCTCGTATCGGACATGCGATCGTTGGCTATCATGCGCGAAACCGGATGCCCCGTCGTCTACGACGCGACCCATTCCGTGCAAATGCCAGGTGGGCAGGGCACGACGTCCGGTGGACAGCGCGAAATGGTGCCGGTGCTCGCAAGAGCAGCGGTGGCGGTCGGTATCTCCGGACTCTTCATGGAAACACACCCAGACCCGGCCAAGGCTCAGTCTGACGGTCCGAATTCGTGGCCGCTGCACCTGATGAAGGGGCTGCTTAACGAACTCAAGCGGATTGATGAGGTGGTGAAGTCCTCGTCAAGGTCGGAGGACGAGCTGGCGCGAACGCCCTCATAAATTTTTCGATGGGGCTTTCCGTTCCGCGCCTATCGCCTCATCAGTGTCAAAAATCGGGATGACAGGAAAGAACGTGAAAATCAGCAAAATCGTTGGTCGGGAAGTTCTCGACTCTCGTGGCAATCCAACCGTCGAAGCTGAAGTGTGGACCGAGCAGGGTATCTCCGGACGTGCATGCGCTCCATCGGGTGCCTCCACCGGATCACGAGAAGCGCTTGAAAAACGCGATGGCGACAAAGGCCGTTATCTCGGCAAAGGCGTGCAGCAGGCCGTCGGCGCGGTGAATGGTGTAATCGCCTCGGCGCTTGCGGGAGCGCGTGTTGACGAACAATCCACGCTGGATCACCGCCTGATCGAACTGGATGGCACTGAAAACAAATCGAAGCTCGGTGCGAATGCGATGCTTGCGGTTTCACTCGCTGCGGCCAAAGCTGCCGCGACACAATCCAATCAACCGCTGTTCCGGCACATCAATCAGCTCTTTGGTGCGCCACGCATGACGATGCCTGTGCCGATGATGAACAT
>SXGR01041647.1_pt1 | contig 39965 bp, 33 predicted proteins | sample 3174711 | NCBI WGS metagenome assembly SXGR01 (sample SAMN11356860, study PRJNA531348) | freshwater metagenome | isolation source: freshwater sample F1-60 | place: China: Fuxian Lake, Yuxi | collected 2017-12-25
GACAACCGCGATCACGAACCCTTTACGCTGAGTTTCGAACTGCAGCGAGGTCAGGCGCTCGTGAAGCTTGAGCGCTTTCCAGAAGCGGAGGCGCAACTCATCCGCGCCGAAGGGCTCATTCGCGACTACATCGGCCCCAACTCGCCCATGCGGAATCGAGCGCGAGCGATCATTCGCACGCTCCTCGAGTCGCAAGAGCGCGCGCTGGACGCGAGTGCGTGGGCTGAGATTCCCCCCGCGTCCTGACGGCGCGAGTTACTCGCCCGGAATCACTGTCGTCATCACGCCTTGCCAAGGACTCGAGGCGCTCGCGTGAAGTTTCTTGCCGATCCGTCCGGCGCGCACGCCGTGATAGCCCGACTCAAGCGCGAGCCGCATCGCGTGGGCCATGCGGACTGGATCCGTTGCGTGTGCGATGCCGGTGTTGAGGAGCACTCCGTCCGCGCCGAGTTCCATCGCGATGGTGACATCACTCGGTGTGCCGACGCCAGCGTCGACGATGACCGGATACTCCGCATCGCCCCCGCATGCTTTGTCTTTGAGCAACTCAAGCACGAGTTGAATGTTCGCAGGGTTCGCGATGCCGCGACCGCTACCGATCGGACTCCCGGCGGGCATGACGCTCGCGGCGCCCGCGTCGCGCAAGCGCGTCGCAAGAATCGGATCGTCGCTCGAGTAGCAGAGTACCGTGAAGCCGTCTTGCACCAACTCCCGACACGCCTCCAGTGTGCCGAGCGGATCGGGGAGCAGTGTCTTGCGATCGCCGAGCACTTCGAGCTTCACCCAACTTGAGCCGGCATTGTTGCATTGTTCGAGTATCTCTCGGCCCAGCCGCGCGACTCGCACTGCGTCGGGGGCGTTGAAGCAGCCCGCGGTGTTGGGGAGGATGGTGTAGCGATCCGTGTCGATGAACTCAAGGATGCTTCGGCCATCCTTGTCGATCAATCGCTCGCGCCGCACGGCGACCGTGACGACCTCGCAACCGCTCGCATCGAGCGCGAGCCGCATCGTTGCAAAGTCCCGGTACTTGCCAGTGCCCACCACGAGCCGGCTTTGCAGAGTGAACTTCCCAATCTTCAGCGGTGTGACGGGAAACGAGGAGTGCGCGGGAGGGGCCGGCGTGGCGGCGAGCGGTATGGGAGCGGGAGTCGTCATGGGATTAGCCGCCACCAACGAGGATGACGAGTTCGAGTGAGTCGCCATCGGCGAGCACGCGCGCGGCGTGCTCGCGTCGGGGGACGAGCCGTTGATTGACTTCGATCGCGTAGGCGTTGGAGCGAGGTGCGACAAGAGTCACGGCATCCGCGACCGTTGCGCCGGAGGGAAGTGAGACTGCTTCGCCGTTGAGATGAATGCGGATGTCCTGCATCGTGGCGTTCGGAACGCTGATCAGTGTAGGGCGACTGTCGGTCCGCGGCGCAGCAGCTTGCGAGACCGGAAGGTACGCTGCTGATGTGAACACGCACCGACCGCGCTTTGGAACACGCAGCTTGCTCGTCCTTGCGATGATCTTTCTGCCCGGTTGCGCCCAAGAGGAGTTTGATTGTTCCACCCCGAGAGCCTTGCTCGATGCGGTCGCGAAGGTCGCCGATCAAGGAAAGTTTGAGCGTCTTCCGGAGTTCATCGAGATTGGTGCGCGCGAGATTACCTACGCCGATGGTGTGACAGAGGCGAGCGCGATCGCCGATGTGAAGGGCAAACTCAGCGAGATGCTCGGCGAACTTGGGCGAGTCGCGAAGAAGCTGAAGGCTCGTTACTCGGAAGATCTCGCGAAGGAATCGAAGGCGGCAACGAAGAGTGCCGACCGGTTTGGACTGGGCCCGATGGTGCAGGGGATCGTCCTTGACCCATTCGCGTTCCTTGCGCAGAAGCGCGAGCATCTCACCGCCGAAGATCTCGGTGACGGGACGGCCGCACTGCTCTGGCGCAACGAACCGGCGCTGGGCGGAACGATCGCGCTTGTGGAAACCGACAATGGATGGCGCGTCACGGTTCCCGTCGAACTCGTGCAGGGTCAGGAGTTCTGGCCGCAAACGCGCGAGGAGTGGGCGGTGGTGGCGAGCATGATGCTCGCGGTGCAGAATTCACTTCTCGACTTTGAACGAGAACTCGATACAGACAAGTTCAAGACGCTGCAGCAAGCCACGGAACGGATTGGACGATTGCTCGGCGAGAGTGTCGTGGTGCAGAGCGTGATCTATGCGTCGATGAAACAGACGGCGAACCAGCAGGCTACGGAAGAATGAGGCTCGTGAGCATGAACGCTGGGATCAAGACGACGCACGCCCAGAAGGCGTAGCTGAAAAAACTCGGCATCGCGATCCCGCTCGATTGCGCGATGGATCGCACCATGAAGTTCGGGCCATTCCCGATGTAGGTCAGTGCGCCCATGAACACCGCGCCGAGGCTCACGGCGGTGAGCAAATCCTCGCGAACCAAGCCCTGCGTGAGCGGAATCATCGTGTGCGAGGCGTCCGCCGGAATCGTCTTCGCAACCTCAAGGAAGACGAGGTAGGTCGGCGCGTTGTCGAGCAGGCTCGAGAGGAATCCGGTTGCCCAGAAGAACTGTGTGGCCTCCGCGAGTCCGAGTTCAGCGCCGCCCCAGCGCAGCACTTCCAGAGGAACCTGCATCGAAACGAAGATGCCGAGGAAGATCGCCGCGACCTCCACTATCGCGCCCCATGAGAATCCATTGGCGGCGCGTACGGACGACTTGGTACTGCTGAGGCTCAACCCAAGAAGCCCGAGCATGAGGAACTCTCGGAGGTAAAGGAACGGTCGAATCGAGGTCCCAGGGATGTCGCGCGATGGATCGACGAGCACCACCACCGCCAGGATGCCGAGGAGGAGCAGGAGGTTCGAGGCGCCTTCCATGCGAACAGACTTCGGCGCATCCTTGAGCGATGGCGCCACGCTTTCCCTTCGCGAAAAGAAGAAGTCAACCGCGATGAAGATTGCGAGCACGAAAAGCGAAACGGCGAGCCATTCCTTCCACAGCGAGAGCGTCCAGAAGAACGGAACACCCTTCAGAAATCCCATGAACAGTGGGGGGTCGCCTATGGGGAGGAGGCTTCCGCCACAGTTGCAAACGAGGAAAATGAAAAAGACCACGGTGTGCGCGCGGTGTTTGCGATGCGCGTTGGAGACGAGGAGTGGTCGAATGAGAATCATCGCCGCGCCGGTCGTTCCGACGATGCTCGCGGCGAGCGTGCCCGCGCCGAGGAGGAGTGCGTTGTGGAAAGGCGTGCCACGGAGAGGGGTCTCGATGCGAATGCTCCCGGCGACTACAAAGAGCGAAAGCAGCAGCACGATGAATGGCACGAACTCAAAAAGCACGGCGTGCTCGAGTCGAGTTGCCGCGACAGCAGTGCCATCGACCGCTACGCCGTAGCCCACAGCGAGGATTGCCATCATCAGCGACACGGCATATCGATGAAGGTTGGATTCCCACCAATGCGCCGATACGCGCAAGAGCGGCAGCGTTGCAATCGCGAGGAGCAGCAGCACAAACGGCGCGACACCGATCGGCCATGTCGCCGACAGCGGGGCATCCGCGTGAGGCAGGTCTGCCTGAATGAATCCTGCCAAGCACAATAGGCCGAGCAGGGCAGTACTCCCGAGGAGGACGAATGCAACGATTGCTCGACTTGGCGCAAGCAAGCCGATTGGTTCCGATTCGGATGTCTTGGCTTGGGAGATCGGTGAACCCTCGTGCACACTGCTAAGGTATCGGCTTCACGCGATCATGCCAGCCTTGTCGATGGATACGCTTCGCACTCATGGCAATCATCGCGCTCATTCCCATCTGTAGTGCCCTGCTCGCGGCGCAAGATTGTCCGCTTCACGCACAACCCTTGCGGCAGTTGGAACGACTCGATGGGGCGTGCGCGACTGCGTGGATTCCCGATGCATTGCGGCGCGCGCTCGGGATCGCCCTTGATGGGGAAGTATTGCTCGTCGCGAGTGGTGAGAGCAACGCTGTTTTCGCGTGGTCGCAGGGCAACGCCGCCACACGAGTCGAGAGTATCGGCGCCTTGAAGTGGCCCGTCGCGATGGCGAGTGATGAAGAGGCACTCCTGATTGCTGAGCGAGGCGCCGGAAGTATCGCGATCTTTCACGGGGAGGCACGGCTGACCCTTGGGGAAGGAGTGCTCAGAACACCCTGTGCAATCGCCGTGGATGGAACGCTCGTTGCGGTGGCCGACGACGGACTTGGGGCGGTTGTCGTCTTCGATCTCTCGGCGAAGGACAACGCAGTCATCGCGCGACATGAAGGCACGCGCCCGTCCGGTGTCGCGTTCGATGGACTTGGGAATCTCTGGTGGAGCGACGCCGCACAGCACACGCTCCATCAAGTTGCGGATCACGGGCGCGCCGCGTCGAGGCAGATTGGCGAGCGCGGTTCCTTCCCTGACCAGTACACCGAGCCGCGCGCGCTTGCCGCTCGGGGCGAGTGCCTCTTCGTCGCGGATCACTTGAATCATCGCATCGCGATTCTGAGTGCGCGCAGCGGAGCATTCCTGGGTTATTGGGGGATGCATGCGGTCGTGCCCAGGCAAGGTGACGGACGGATTCACTATCCCGACTCGATTTCACTCAATGGCAGCGGAACCGTCGCAGCGATTGCGGAGGGATTTGAGGATCGCGTGCAGTTGTTCACAACCGGCGGCGCGGCGCCTGTCGACGACGGACTCGGCAGTGGAAAGGGAGCGGTTTCAAGCCACTTTGGAAGTGAGGTTGCGGGCGCGGGCGGGCTCCTCGCGATGCATGAGCCAGAGACTGGCGCGATCATTCTTTTCGATGCGAACAATTCACCTCCCTACAACATTGCCACCGTGGGCGCGAGTGGGGCGAGCCCTGGTCGATATCCCTCGGTGAGTGCACTCGCGGTGACGACCGACGGATCTCGATTCGTGGTTGCGGATGAGTCGCGAAGCGTCCTTGATATCTGGTCGTGTGCCATTGATCGCACGAAGCCTCTCTTCTGGGATGCGTTCGGCGCGAAGCTCGTTCGTTCACTCGACCTCACACAGGTGCGTGAAGCGGTGGATGGCGTCGCGCTCTCCCGAACGCCTCGCATCGTTGACCTGGAGTGCGGCGTCAATGTCATCTTTGCGCTCGACGCAGTGAACCGCGCGGTGCTCGTGTTCGACCTCGATTTTCGGCTACTGCAAATCTGCCCACTGCCGCACGAAGCGCGGGATGTCGTGGAGTTTTGCCATGTCGGCGATGGACTCGTTGTTGCGGATCCTGGACTTGGTTGCCTGTGGATTCGGGAGTCGAACACGGATTGGCGCCAAGTCACCGCGCTCAAAGGAAGCTCAACGGCGGTGGCGTTGGTGCGACCGATGGGGGTCGGCAGCACGACGGCGCGGGAACTTGTGGTCAGCGACGCCGCACGCGATTGCCTCTATGTTTGTGCGCCGAGCACTTCGGTGCGCGTCTGCACTGATTTCGAACGGACCATCGGGACGCGCGGAGAGCTCGATGAGGAGTTCTGGCTGCCACTGAGCATCGCGCCACTCGGTGATGGATTCACCGTGGTCGATCGAGGCAATCACCGGTTCCAAATCTTCGACCGCGATGGGCGTTGGTCGTTGACGACTTCGTTGAGTCGCTTCTACACCCGCAAGCGGACTCCAGCGACCGACACAACGGGTAACGAATCATGAAACGCTGTGCGCGTCCCCTTTTCTCTCCCTTTCTTCATGTGTGTGCCATGACCTTTTTCTTCGCGTGCGGAGGCAGCGCGCAGCCGAGTTCGCCAGAGGGTGCGTCCACCGATGGCGAGTGGGTGTCGGGTGTGAGCGCGGATGGGAGTTATGTCGTGAAGTGGCGAGTCATCGGTGGGACGATTCCGCGAGCGGATCCCTTCGATGTTGAGATTCGCATTACCGATGCCAAAGGCAACCCATCCGACGCTTGGTGCACCATCGACGCGGAAATGCCTGAGCACGGTCACGGGATGAATGTTGTGCCCCAAATGCAGCGCACGGCCGAGGGCCATTTTCTTGCGAAGGGGTTGCTGCTTCACATGCCTGGTCGATGGTCGATCTTGATCGACGCGAGAATCGGTGCGGTCACCGAGCGCACACAGTTTCTCTATGTCATGCCATGAGGTTGCCTTCATGATGCCGAGTGCTCCTTTCAAGCGACCGAATCTGCTCACCCGGATTCCTCTCTTTCTGTGCGGCCTCGGCATGTTCTACTTGATCGCGATTTATTCGCGACCGACTGAGGCACAGCTTCAACACATGCGATTGGTGAAGTCGCTCGAGCCATTCCTCGAGCGCGCATCGCTGCCCGTGGATCGCACAAATCGTTGGTCGGATGACGATCGTGCCGCCGCGTTTGGAAAAATGCTCTTTGGCGATGTTCGTTTTTCTTCGAGTGGGGAGGTCAGTTGTGCGACTTGCCATGATCCCACTCGTTCGTTTACGGATGGCAAGCGCGTTGCCGTTGGCGTGGGAACTGGAACGCGAAACACGCCGACCGTGCTCGGCAGCGCGCGGCAACGCTGGCAGACTTGGGACGGCCGCGCGGACACACTGTGGTCGCAGGCCGCCGAGCCGATGGAAAGCGCTGTTGAAATGAACTTCGATCGCGTGAGCGCGGTGCAGCTTGTCCGAGCCGACCCGGACTTGCTTGCTGCATACGAGAATGCGTTCGGCGCGATGCCGCTCGGACTGCCGCCGCCAGACTGGAATCAGAAGGCGCGTCCAGTTCGCGAGGGCGCTCCCGCCGATGCGCTCTCGCTCGCGTGGGATTCGCTCGTTCCGTCGCGACGCGAAGCGATCGACGAAGTTTTCTCGCGCATGATGAAGTCGCTCGGCGCGTTCCAACGAACACTCGATGCGCAGCCCTCTCGCTTCGATCAGTATGCGACGGCAGTCTGTGCGCGGGACGACGCCGGGGCGAAGGTGCTCACGGAATCCGAAGCACGCGGATGGATCGTGTTTCATGAAGTCGCGAAGTGCGATCAATGCCACTCAGGTGTGGAGTTCACCGATGGCGAGTTTCATAATCTCGGCCTGCCTGGGGCGGATGGTCGACTGCCGGATGATCGAGGGCGACACGCGGCGATTCCGAAGTTGAAGAGCGATCCCTTCAGTTCAGCGGGCGCGTTTAGCGACGATGCAAACGGAAAGCAGGCAACGCTTGTGCGCGGATTGAAATCCGATCCGGAATCGTGGGGGCAGATGCGAACGCCGAGCTTGCGCAATGTTGGACTCACCGCGCCATATATGCACGATGGCCGGTTCGCGACGCTTGAGGAAGTGGTGCAGTTTTACGACCTCCTCGAAGGTGCGGTCGCGCTCGATCATCATCGTGAGTCCGTGCTGCGCCCACTCGGGCTAAGTGATGGCGAGAAGGCGGACCTCGTTGCGTTCCTTCGCGCGCTCGGTGGGACGACGCGGCCGGTCGAAAACTGAGGCTGTGGGCGATTGCAAACATCTCCGCGAGCCAAAAAAGAGGTGAGGAAATCTCGATTTACCTTCCATCACGCCGAGCGCCCGATACATTTATGCAGTCCCCGTGCATCGAGGCAAGGTTTCTCGCCCAGGTCTCCGTCGGAGCCGGCATCGTTCCTCGAACCACCCCGTCTGGGAGTCTGTTTCGGAGTCATTCATGAAAGTTCGCCTCGCCCACGCCGTCACTCTTCTTGCCGCCGCAGCCATGGTCGTCATCCCGACCTTCGCACACGAAGGCGACGGAAAAGCCCGCGATCGCCAGAAACCTGTCTATGGTCCGGTCTACCGACAGTCCGAGGGCGGCGTCGCCGGTGGAACCTTTTCGGCCAGTGGCGTTGCGCTTAAGAGTTGGTTTCCCTTGAACACGCTCGACTCGGCGGCGACGAGTGGCAATAGCTGTTGGGGATACATCTCACCGGCAGGTCGCGAGTACGCAATCATCGGAATCTCAAGCGGAACGGCGTGGGTTGAAGTGACCGATCCGGCGAACGCGCAGCTTCGAGCCTTTCGCACCGGCCCTACAAGTCTCTGGCGAGACATGCGCGTTTTCGGCACGACCTGCTACTGCGCTTCCGAAGGCGGAAGCGGAATCCAGATTTTCGATATGTCGCAATTGGACGCGTCGGGCAACGTCACGGTGCTTGGCACGATCAATACGCCCACTGGCACCAACGCCGCGACGCACACGCTCGCGGTCGACACCGTGAGTGGAACACTTTTTCGCGCTGGTGGAGGTTCCAACGGCATTCGCATGTACGACCTGAACACGACTCCGGGGAATCCCCCTTATGTCGGCGCGTGGTCGTCGGTTTATGTGCATGAGATGACCCCGCACACATACACCACCGGTGTCTACGCCGGCAAGCAGATCGCATTCTGCTGCGGCGGCGGCAATGGCGGCAATGCGAACACGGGCCTCTACATTGTGGATGTCACGAATAAGGCCGCGCCCGTGCAACTCGGTTTCGTCACCTATCCCGGCGCTCGCTACTGCCATCAAGGTTGGCTCAGCGAGGACCTGAAGTACTTCTATATCAACGACGAACTTGACGAGGGGAACACGACGACAACCTGCGACACGATCATCATCAATGTGCAGTCCCTGACTGCGCCGACATTCGTGGGCAAGTTCACCAACGGTAATCCATCGATCGGTCACAACCTGTTCACGAGGGGCAACCTCCTCTTGGAAGCGAACTACCGCTCCGGCATGCGAGTGTTCGACCTCGGCGTCAGTGCAACTGCGCCGCCAGAAGTTGCGTACTTCGATACCTATCCTGCCAACGACGCTGCAAACTTCAACGGCTTGTGGAATGTCTGGCCATACTTCCCGAGCGGCACGATCATCGGCAGCGACCTCGAGCGTGGGCTCTTTGTGTGGCGACTGCAAGTGGACGCTGCAAACTTTGAACTCGTTGGCACTGCGCCAACCTTTGTGAGTCCGCTCGGAACCTCCAGCATCGACATGCGCGTCTTCGCCGGTGCGGGACAATCGATCAATCCGTCGTCGGTCAAGATGAGCATCACAGGCTCGAATGGATCTGCTGTGCAAGTTCCGATGACGTCGCTGGGCGCAGATGTCTACCGCGCTGTGTTTCCGGCTGATGACTGCACGACGCTTGCGTCGTATACCTTTACGGCGTCGAACAACGCGGGCGATTCCTCCACCGACCTCAACATCCGGACCACGACCTACGCACTGGGTTCGATTGAAGTCTCGCTTGATGCGTTTGAGACAAATCTCGGTTGGACGGGCGGCGTGGCTGGAGACACCGCCACCGCGGGTCAGTGGACCCGTGCCGATCCGGTCGGAACCACCGCGCAGCCCGAGGAGGATCATTCGATCGTGGGCACGCTGTGTTGGATCACGGGCAACGGCGCGGTGGGTGGCGGCGTGGGTGCGGCGGATGTCGATGGCGGAACGACAACGCTCCTCAGCCCCGCCATCAATCTTCTTGGCTACGACGAGCCGATGATCGCCTATCACCGTTGGTACTCCAACAACCAAGGCGCCTCGGCGGGCCTTGATTCGATGCCTGTGGAGATCTCGGGCGATAACGGCGTGACTTGGGTGCAGCTCGAACTCGTCACCGACAATGCGGGCGCGTGGGTTCGCAAGGCATTCCGCGTCCGCGACTTCATCACCCCAACCGCGCAAGTTCGAGTTCGCTTCGTCGCACGGGATCTCGATAGTGGAAGCGTCGTCGAGGCGGGCCTCGATGACTTCCATGTCTTTAACCTCGATTGTCCGAATGCGCTGCTTGGCGACCTCAACTCGGATGGCGCTGTGAACGCCGCGGATCTCACCATCATGCTCAATGCTTGGGGGACTGCTAATGCGAGCGCAGACCTTTCCGGGAACGGCGCTGTCGGTGCAGAAGACATTTCGATGCTTCTCAATGGCTGGACTGGCTGATTCCTCCATCAACTTCAGCTAGTGTGCGCGCGTGCAAGACGCAACCTCTTTCAGCCTTTGCGCCGTCCGTGCTCTGGGAGTTCCACTCCTCGCGCTGACGGCGCTTTCTTTCGGAGCGACGCAGCAGTCGCCTTCCGCCGCAACGAACAAAGGATTCAAGGTGTCCCTCCATGGTTGGACAGGAGAGCTTGAGTTTGTTCCGTTTACAGCTGCTGACGGATCAACGAAGTATGTTTCGACGATCGAGATTCCGTGGGACCTATTCGATGTGTTCGTCTTCTCGCTCGATGAGAAGTCCGCGACGGAGGCGTCCAAGGCGGTCACGAAGCCGACGAAGCCCTATGTCGCGGCGGATCGCGGATTTGGCCACGCCGGATTTCCGGCGATTTCCCTGAGTCACAAGAATGCCACGCAGTGCGCGGCGTGGATTGGCGCAAAGGCGAGTATCGGCGCACGACTTCCAAGCGAGGCCGAATGGCGATTGATCTGCGCACAGGCGAAGATTCCAGCCGACTCGATCGCGGAGTACGCATGGACCGTGGAGAACTCTCCGGACACGACGCACAAGTGTGCGAAAAAGAAAGCAGACGCACTCGGATGCTTTGACCTCTACGGCAACGCGGGCGAATGGGTGAACGACGCCGAGCACGCGCGCATGATGGGTGGGTCTTTTCAAGACACGCGCGATTCGGTTGGATGCGCGAGCGTGTTGACGCCGACCGAAGATTGGAATGCAAGTGATCCCCAGTTTCCCAAGTCCGTTTGGTGGCTCGCGGATGGGCCGTTCTGTGGATTTCGCGTGGTGAGTGATACCGCCCCACAGCGCACGAAGGAATGAACCCCGAGACCGATCGAACGAGAAGGAAGCTCGCAATGACGATGAACCCATCCCGCCGGACATTCTTCACGACAGGCATTGGTGCGACGCTTGCAGCGACTCTTGCCGTGCCAACCGCCTTCTCGTTCCTCGGGCGCAACGCGCTCGCGCAAGAGGGCGGCGCGGCTCCGATGAAGTTGCGCATCGCGGTGATCGGGTGCGGTGGTCGCGGGACCGGCGCGATGTTCAACGCGATTGAGGCGGGGAAGTCGAGTGGGTACGAGGTGGAGGTCGTTGCTCTGGGCGATCTCTTCCTCGAACGAGCTGCCCGAGCCAACGAGGGGCTCGTCAAAGCGGGGCATCATGAAGTTTCCGCGCAAAGTGTTTTCACCGGTTTCGATGCCTACAAGCAGGTGTGCGCAAGCAACTGCGACCTCGTCATCCTCGCCACGCCGCCAGGCTTCCGATCCATTCACTTCGCAGCTGCGGTGGACGCGCACAAACACGTTTTTACGGAGAAGCCGGTCGCGGTCGATGGTCCTGGGATCCGACGATTCCTCGCCGCCGCAGCGAAAAGTAAGGAACTCGGTCTGAAGGTCGTTGCCGGAACGCAGCGGCGCCATGAGCAGTGCTACATCGAGGCGATGGCGCGCATTCACGGTGGCGACATCGGCAAGGTCATGGCCGCGCGTTGCTACTGGAACATGGGCAGCCTTTGGAATGTTGCGCCCGATGCGTCGAAGACTGATGTCGAGAATCAGGTGCGCAACTGGCTGTATCACGCGTGGCTTTCGGGCGATCACATCGTCGAGCAGCATGTGCACCAACTCGATGTGATGCAGTGGGTGATGCAGGCGGACCCCATGCTCGTGCGAGGTGTTGGTGGACGACAGTCGCGCACGGACACGCAGTTGTACGGACACATCTTTGATCACTTTGGATTGGAGTATGTCTATCCCAATGATCGATTCGTGTTGAGCATGTGTCGGCAGCAGGATGGAACGGACGGCAAGGTCGAGGAACTCATCACAGGCAGCGAAGGAACCGCCTCGTTGCAGTCGGGCGCCGCTTCGATCACGGGTCCGAAGCCCTGGAGGTTTGGTGGCAAGCAGACTGGACCATACTTGCAGGAACACATCGACCTGCAGAATGCCATCCGCAACAACCTTCCTGTCAACGAGGGAGAGCAAGTCGCCAAGAGCACGCTCGTGGCAATCATGGGCCGTATGGCGGCGTACTCCGGCAAGGAGGTCACTTGGGAGCAGGCACTGCACTCTCAGGAAGAACTGATGCCAGAGTCCGTCGAGTTCGGATCACGCCCGCAAGCGCCCGTTGCGATTCCTGGCAAGAGCGGATGACTCACGCGCACACGAAAGCGCGCGAACAGCTCGCCCAGCCTGACTAGGCTCGCGAGGCGCGAGCTTGTGAGCTTCCGGCAGTGAATCCACTTGCCCACGCCCACTGAAAATTGAATCCGCCGATGCGGCCGTCCACATCAAGGATCTCACCGGCGAGATACAGGCCTCGTTGGAGTTTTGATTCCATCGTCGAGAGGTCGATTTCACCGAGTGGCACGCCGCCTGCCGTGGCTTCGGCATAAGTGAATCCGCGATCGCCGATGACTTCGAGTTGCATCTCCGTGAGTGCGCGAACAAGCGAGAGTCGTCGCTCTCTGGGAAGTTGTTGCGGTGTGATGGATGGATCGATGCGAACCTCTTGCAAGAGCGCCCGCGCGAATCGCTCGGGTAGGAGTTCGCGCAGGACATGGAGGACGCTCACGCCTTTGGATGCCACGAGCACGGCGTCGAGTGTGTCTTCGCGGTGCCTCGGCAACCAGTTCACGCGCAGGGTGGTGCGAGGTTCGAGCATGCGCGCATGCGTCCAATGTCGAGAAATGTCGAGTGCGGCTGGTCCGCTCAAGCCGAAATGCGTGGCGAGCATCGCGCCGCGCACGAGGTGCGACTTCGCTTGACCGGGGAATCTGAAAGGCGCGCCGGATGGCAGGATCAGCGAGAGTTCGACATCGAGCGCGAGCCCGCTGAGCGCGAGAAGCCAGTGCGATGCCGGAAGTAGCAGGGGTGCGAGCGCGGGAACGATGTGCGGAGTCAATGTGTGGCCAAACGCAGTCGCGAAGCTGAATCCCGCGCCATCTGATCCTGATTTGGGCAGTGCCTTGCCTCCGGTTGCGAGCAGTACGCGTCGCGCGGTGAACGCGAGGGTCTCGGTTGTGGCGACGAAATGCATCTGCATCGCATCGAAGCGCAGGCATTCGACGCGAGCCGGATGCTGTAAGGCGACTCCAGCTTCAGAGCAACCGCGCAGGAGCGCTTCGAGAACTGTCTTGGCCGAATCCGTGGTGGGAAAGAGTTTCCCGGTGTCCTCTTGTTTCAACTCAACGCCGAGCGCGCGAAAGAACGCAATCGTCTCCCGCACCGGGAATCGCTGCAGCACCTTGCGAATCTGCTGCGGTGTGGCTCCGGCATAGTCTCGCTCACTCACGGCGAAGTGCGTGACATTGCAACGACCGCCACCTGCAACCAAGATCTTGGCGCCGATCTTTCGAGCGCCATCGAGGAGCAAGACCCGTTGCCCAGCGCGCGCGGCGGTGATTGCTGCCATCAGTCCCGCGGCGCCAGCGCCCACGATGAGCAGATCGTGCATCACCGCGTTCGGTTCATTCACGGCTTCGCGGCCTCACGCAACGAGCATCGCATCGTGCAGTCGGTTGCCTTCTGGGCGGTGTAGGTTGCCTGAAGTTCGGTGTCTTCCGCGCCTTGCACAAGAAATCGTGCGAACAACACGCCGCGCGAAGGTACCCCGCGTTCGCAGTCGAGGATGCTTGGTGTGTCGAGTTGCTCGTTGAATGCAAGGTCGAATCGACCGTTGCGGAATCCACTCGCGATCACGCGCGCGCCCGCGGGAACCGTGAGCGAGAGGCGATCGGGCAACCCGATGTGCTTGTCGGCCGCGCGCGCTGTCCGCGACGGAATGAGCGCGTCATTGACGACTTCGAGATCAACCTGCCAGAGCGTACTCCCGAGTCGCTTGATCGATGCGGGACCAAAGTGCAATCGTGGCATCTCTCCAGCGTGGTGCATGGTGAACGCGAAGTTGCGATGGCATTCCTCTTCGAGCATCCAGGATGGTGGAATGCGCGAGCTCCACTTCGTGCCTCCACCGACAAGGACTTCGCCGTGGGTGGGATGAACGGCCTTGGTCAGGGGAGTGCGCGTTTGCTCAAAGCGCAACTTCTCTTCGAACAACTTCGATTGTTCCTTGGTCGGATTCTGTCCATTCTGCATCACGCGCTTGTCAGTCCAAAGTTCATTCGTGAAACTCACGATGCCTAAACTCTCGGCGAGCCAATTCACGAATCCTCCGCGCACGGGGTAGAGATCCGAATGGATAACCATCGACTTGTAGCCCGGAAGCAGCGCCTCGCCGGTGGTCGCGATCGATTCGTACACCGCGCGATCCGCTTGCGGATACTCCGATTCGCGCGTTGCCGCACCAGGTCCGCGCAGGATCATGCCCCCCGCGTTGTGGTATGCCTGCCCTGCCGCGATGTTGGGTCGGGTTTGAATGAAGGCACCAATCGCGCGGCTTTCGGGATAGGAAAAGGGCCAATCGCCCGCGCCATTCTGCACATGGTCGGGGTGCCAATCGGCTGGCCAGTTTCGGTTGAGGTCGTAACCTCCGTTGCTATCTTCGTTGACCAGTCCGTCGCCGTCATTGTCGATGCCCTCCATGCCCGCCATCGACCAACCGCCACGCAAGATGCTCCCATCCGCCTTGACTACCGGCGCGACGAACTCCATCTCGTTCGCATCGAGTTCACTCGGTCGATACGCGCCCGTCGGATCGCGTCGCCACATCTGCCCGATCGACCCATCACCATTGATGTCGTCCGGTCCGTCCTCATCGCAAACGCCGTCGCGATCGTCGTCGGTCGGTTGTTGACCAGTGCGCGCAGAACTCGAAGTGTTCAACTTATGGAACCAATCCTGGCGGCCATCGGGATTGGCGCTCGGCACAAAGTAAAAGACACTGCGATCCACCAGTTCGGTGATTGCGAGATTCTTGCCGTAGTGCTCAAGCAAGTACCACGCGGAGTACAGGACCGTCTCGGCGGATTGAATCTCGTTGCCGTGAATGTTCCCGTCGATGTACATCGCGGGTTTGTCGAGCTCTGCCCCCGTGCTGCGCTGCTCGAGGATGCCCACGATGATGGGAAGGCCCAGTGAAGATCGGCCAATCTCAACAACCGTGAAGAGCGTGGGGTACGCGTGTTCGAGCTCCTTCATCTCCGCAACCATCGTCGTCCAATCACGGAAGTGATCAAAGCGAATGGAGGTCTTTGCATCCACGCGCTGCTGCGGCGCGGCGTGCGTGTGGGTAGTCAGAGAGAGGCCAAGCAGTGCTGTCACGCACAAGAGTGTCTGAGTGAAGGAGTTCATCGTGATGCTCCGGAAGCTGGAGGGAAGACAATCTCGCGCTCAATGCTGGTAAGCCCTGGTGCCTCGACGCGCAGTTGCACGCGCTCGCCGGGTTCTCCGAGCATGGTGTAAGAGATGCGTGCGGAGCCGCCCGCCGCAATGCGATCGATGCGCTCGACCGGCTTTCCGCTCAGCAGCCTCGAAGGAGCGAGAGAGGTTCGCACGAGGATGGGTGGTCGTGCGCGTGCCACCGTATCCATCTTCGTGGTGGTGGGGAGTCCCCCGGCATTGACGAGCACGAGGTCGACTTTGAGCAGTCCGTCTGCGAGTGGAGTCGCCGTGAGCGACCCGAGTTCGATGCGTGGAAGAAGCGCGAGTATCGCCTTTGCACCTTCACCTTGCGCTGTTGCGATCTTGGCGGCGTCAAGCGCGGAGGGTTGCTCTCGGAAGAACGGGCGCCATCCTCCAATCTCCACAGGTCCGAGTTCGGGATGTTGAAAGGGTTGCCACGCGATGAATCCGGCTCCGGCAAACACCCGGTCGGAGTACTCCAACCACGCTTGCTGCTCGGCATCACCTGTTGCGACAACCGGCGGCGCACCTTCGACGGCCTTCGGTGCGTCTGGTCTTGCGTGCGCGCTCGTCGTAACGGCCGCAATGCCGCGATGATTGGCAAGCCAGAGGACGAGGGAGCCCGCGAGATCAGCGTGGGCGATGTCGATTGCCTTCTCGCACCGAGACCCATCCTTCCATGACTTCGCGATCTCTTTGTACGACGCATGATCATCCGTGTGATAGATGGAAGGCGTGCTCCCAGAGGAATCTTTGTCCTGCGATTCAGGGAACTCAGCGAGCGTGTCGGCGACGCCGAAGATCAATGCGGTGGTGATCTCGGGATGCGACGCGATGAACTCGGCGAACGCCAGCGACTCAACGGCGCTGAGCGGATACGCGCCCGCGTCAGTCGCGAACTCTGGCCAACGATGGGGGAAGTTTCGATCCAAGTCGGTACCGCCCACGCTGTCTTCCGCGACTCGCCCGTCGCCATCAAGATCGCGACCTTCGACGAAGTACTCATGCGTGGCGTGCTCGTGCTTCTTCGGGTCTGGCGTGCGAACGATGCGAGCATCGACGCTATCAATAAGGTGGGTCGGTGCGCGACCAACGCGCGCAGGCAGGCGCATCATCGTGATGAGACCATCACCATTGACATCCTGCGCCGCATCCTCGTCCATCGCGCCATCACGATCATCATCCATTGCCGTTGCATTGCTGGATCGGATCGCGCGCGTCGAATGCGCCAACGCGCGCGCATCGGGATTGAGCACCGGAATGACAATGAGGTTGCCATGTTCGAGCGCGGATCGGTCGCCTGCGAGGACCGCCTGCGCGGCTGCGACGGCGCATTGCGCCGAGAAGAGATGCACACCATCAAGACCGCCAACGATGAGCATGGTCGGACGCGCAGTGGCATTCGGCTTCGCAATCGTCCACGCCTCAAGCGGTGCGCCGAGCGCGGACTTGCCGAAGGTTTGTTTCTGTATCCACGCCCCGTCGTTCGTGGTGAGCAGTTCCAAAGGCGCGAGGATTGCCTCGTCGGAGAGGAAATCGATCGGTGCCGAAAGGGAAGGCGGTCCGGGCGCGGGCACTTCCGGAGGGGACGGCGCGGGGGCTGGGACATCCTGCGAGTTCGCGCCGGAAGCGAGGGACGCGATGCAGGCGCAGAGTAGTGAGAGCGTCAACATAGTGAATAGCAACCGGATTAGAGGCCCTGATCGACGAGGCTGTCTTTGAGCATGTAGAGACCTACGAGCCAACTTTCAACAATGTAGGGCTCGACTTCGAATCTCCCTTCGACTGATCCATACGCCATCGCGTGTCGTTGCGAACGGGGGATCGCGGAGTGCAATTGCACTTCCACGGCGTCGTAAGGCGTGGGTGGCACGCCGATGCAGCAGCCATCCCATTGATTCAGCATGACGAGGCACTCGGAACTCGTGGGTGCTACCAGTGGAAACGCGAGGTATCCCGCAATGCGAAGTTGCTTGCCGTGCAGGAGCAAGATTCGTTCTGGAAAGCCAAAGTCCTGCACGCGCGGCGTGTAGGTGTCCGCCGCACTCGCGAGGAATTCCCAACTCACGCAGTACGGATCATCGATCGTTCCTTTGCCGGTGATTCTCCAAACATCATCGGCGACGATCGTTCCATCCGCGAGGCTTTCGAACTTGGATGGAATGACGCGCATCTTCCCTTCCGTAATCGCGGTCGGTGCGCCGACCACGAGCGTCGTCAGCGGAGTACGCGCTTGTTCGGCGATCGTTGCGGTGTCGTCTGAGGGAGTGGGACTTGGCATCGCGCGCGCGGCACTCGCGGCGCCCAATTCGGTGCTCAGGGCGTTCGCCGCGGGCGTTGGGCTAGGCGCGGTCGTCTTCGGCGGATCGTCGATCGCTGCAGCCGCATTGGCGAGCAGTGCATCCTCCTGCGAACGAGCGCTCGCGTTCATGCGAGTCGGAGCATCGGCCTGCAAAAACACATAGAGCGCGCCGAGCACGAGCAGGAGAGCGATGGTCCACGCGAACTTCATAGAGCCTTGAACATGTGTGCCGCAAGCCTATCCGAGTGGTCGCAGTTGCTTCGAGACACTTGTGCGATACGCGAGCGTCGCGGGGACGAGTCCCGCGAGCGCAGCGAGAAGCACGGCGCCAGCGGCCACGAGGATAGAGGCGCGCGGATCAAAGTCCGCGGAAATGATGAGGCCGAGACTCGCGCGAATCCACGCAGTCGCGAGATGCAATGCAACCGCAGAAACGAGTATTCCCGCTGCCGCTCCCGCGAGACCAATGAGCATCGCCTCCGTGAGGACGATGCCGAAGACGCGCGCACGACTGGCACCAAGGACTCGCAGAATCGCGATCTGCCGACGGCGCTCGGCCATGGAATTCACCATCGAGAGCAGAATCGCCACGGCGCTTGACGCGAGCGTTGCGATCGCGAGCGCAACGAAGATGCCATCGATGTTCGAGACGATCGCGAAGAGTTTGTCGATCTGATCAGCAGGTTGCGCGACGGTGATGGAAGTGTCGCGGCGAAGCGTGTCGAAGACTTGTTGGAGCGCGCCGGACACACTTGAGCCGCTCCGCGTGGGGAGTCGCAGGAGTAGGCCGGTGATCTTTCGATCGTCGTCGAGTAGATCCGCCGCCGTCACCTTGCCCTCGATCCCTTCGCGCTCGCGCCGATCGTGAGCGTGCAGAATCCACGAGCTCTCGAGCGAAACGAAGAGCGCGCGATCGTGCGCAGACCCAGTGGCGTCAAGAATGCCGACGACTTCAAACTCGTACTCGCGATGCACATGTCCTTCGTGCGCGCTTGCGTCCGCGCTCCCTTCACGCGACGAGCCTGATCCATGCGTGAGCACGATCTTGGCGCCTAGGCGAAGTCCTGTCTCACGCGCGGCGGCGGCGCCGAGCACCACCTGCATGTTTTCGTCGAAGAACTTGCCGCTCGCGAGTGACCACGGTTCGCCGAGCGTTGGCTCAAACTTCGCAAAAAACTCTGGCGTCGTCGCAAGGACGGGAAATCCTCGGTAACTATCGCCAAGTTGTGTCTCGACGACGAAGTCCCATGGGAATGACTGCCGAAGCTCGGTGACCTTGGCTCGCGAGAGTGGCGCGCGCGGCGGGTTCGCGTAGAAAAGTCCATTGAGAACGGCGACGAGTGGGCTCTGATCGGCGCTCACGAGGAGGTGCGCATTGCCACTGCCTCGCTCGAATGCCGCCTTGCCAGCGTTTCGAAGTGCGAGGATCGAGAGGAGGAGTCCGGCGCTCGTCGCCACCAGCAGTGCGGTGACGATGGTGGAGAAAAGTCGAAGCCGAAGGCTTCGCAGCACGATGGTGAAATCGGTCATCGTGTTACCTGCTCTCTCGCGAGCAACGCGAGTTGCTCGACGCGGGCGAAGAGGGGGACGAGCGAGGGATCATGGCTCACCACCAAGAGTGCTGCGCCTTCGGCAAGACAGTGCTCGCGGAGCAGGGCGATCGCAACGCGGGCGTTTTCTGGGTCGAGGCTCGCCGTGGGTTCATCGGCAAGGACCAGAGCCGGTTTGCAAACCAACGCACGCGCGATTGCCACTCGCTGCTGTTGGCCAACGGAAAGTTCTTCGACTCGCGCATGCCCCGATTCGATGCCGAGCTTCGCGAGCAACTCCGTACTTCGATCCATCCACTCCGCCTTGGGAATCGCGCTGAACATCAGGGCGACCAGGAGGTTTTCGAGCGCGCTAAACCCAGCGAGAAGATTGAATGTTTGAAAGACGAAGCCTAACTTCGCGCCGCGGAGGAGATCGCGGTTCGTGGAAGGCGCAAAGAGATCAATCCCATCGATGTGGATCGATCCGTGTTGTGGCTCGAGAAGCCCTGCGACAAGCTGCAGAAAGGTACTTTTTCCACCACCGGAGCGCCCGACCAAGAGGCACTCACTCGCACGAGAAAGTTCAAACGCGTCGATTCCAAGGTGAAAGCTCGGCGTTCCTGTTCGCGCGGGGTACTCGAACGAGAGCGCTTGAATGGAAAGTGCGCACGGTGGGTTGGGAGCGCTTGCAGCAGGAGGCATGAGAGGGTCATAGTAGGGCTTCGTCCTCTGCGCGTTGCGATGTGGCAACGATAGAATGCATGCGTTCTCGAACCGGCAATCGAAGGAGTGATTCCGATGACTGAGGTATCAACCAAGCACGTCGAGCGGGTCTTTGTGCCTGTGAATGGGTGGCTCGTCTTTCCCCTCCATATGGCGCTCGTCGCAGGTGCGATCTTTTACTTTGCGGTGGCGATTCGCGAGACAGGTCGACCTCCACTCGTTCCCGCGATCGTTGGCGGCGCGTTCTGCGTGCTCGCGTGGCTGACATGCTTCCTCGGCTACTTCATCGTTTCACCGGGCGACAGCCGCGCGATTCTCTTCTTCGGAAACTACTGCGGCACCGTTCGGCGCGTTGGTTTCTATTGGGTGAAACCATTCTCAAGCAAGCGGCGGGTGAGCCTGCGCGTGCGAACCTTTGAAACGGGGAGTTCTGTCGGCAGTGATGTCACCAATCCTGCGACGGGGCAAGTGTTGAGCAAGGGCGTTCGAACCCGTGGGCATCCCATCAAGGTGAATGATCGCGACGGCAATCCGATTGAGATCGCGGCAGTGGTCGTGTGGCAGGTGATTGACACGGCGCAGGCACTCTTCGATGTTGACGACTACGCCGGCTTCGTCGAGGTTCAAGCGGAGAGCGCGCTCCGAAATCTCGCGAGCCAGTTTCACTACGACGCGCCCGACGATCATGACACGCCCAGCCTTCGCGGCAACACCGATGTGATTGGCGGCAAGCTTCGCGATGAGTTGCATCAGCGGCTCGCACAGGCTGGCGTTGAAGTCCTTGAAGCGCGCATTAGCAGCCTCGCCTACGCGCCGGAGATTGCCGCGGTCATGCTGCGCCGCCAACAAGCAACGGCAGTCGTCGCCGCAAGAACCAAGATTGTCGAGGGCGCGGTCGGCATGGTCGAGATGGCGCTCCATCAACTTGAGGCGCGCAAGATTGCTGCCTTCAGCGATACCGACCGAGTGCGCATGGTTTCGAACCTGCTTGTGGTGCTCTGCGGTGAAACCAACGCCCAGCCGGTCGTCCAAGCAGGAGCCAGCTAACGAATGCCCCAGCGTCGATTTCGCGTCTTCGTTCTATCGTTTGGATCAGCGGGACTCACGCTCGTTGCCTCGTGCAGTGCGCCACCGGTTTCTACTCCCCCAATCGAGAGCGGATATCGCACGGTCATGGACCCACAAACGATGATGGGGGTCACGCATGAGGATGGTCGTGCTCCAGAGGGTTGGGTGACCGAAGGCGACGCACTGCGACACGCGGGCGGTGCACCGATTGCCGCGCCACTGGGCTCGAAGGATTTCGAACTCACCTGTCAATGGAAATCAAGCGGCAGCACGACGCCGGCCATCGATGTGTTGGTGAGTTCGGACCTCCGCGCGAAGCAGGAAGCGAAGTCGGCCAATCGAATTCTGAACTACGCCCAGCAATTGCCTCGCGCCCCACAACCGCTCGCGGTGGGTTCTTGGAACGAAGTTCGGATCCGCGTGGTCGGAGGCGATGTCTCGATGTGGCTCAACGGCGTGCAGCATCCGACCACATCCAAACTTGCGCCCGGGGAGCGGCACCTTCGATTGGAAGGCGGGCCGGATCCGGTGTGGTTTCAACAGGTGTTGATGCGTGAAGTTGCGGGCACGGACGGATTGCCGCCAACGACCGTTGCGGATTGAACGACAACAGGCGGACACGGGTGTGTCCGCCTGTCATCTGGATCGGCCCTCAATCACGAAACTCTGCCTCAACGATTCAGACTGGACACGGCGCTTGGCTCTCCTCCGCGCGCCGTTGCGTGGTCGTCCATGAGAATCTTCTCTCCTGCGTGTCTTGCTGAAGTTCCGGCCGAAGACGGTTGCGCGGTTGCGCATGCTTGTGCGATCACTCCCACTGATCGCGTGAATCTGGTCGTTCGTCATCCCCGCGCTGCCGCTTCTCATGTTCGCGTGCGCTCGCTTCGAGCATCCGTCGAAGGTAAGCGTTCTCGCGTCGCGTGGCTTCGAGATCAAACACGAGGTACTTCACTGAGAGCCGAAGGTAGTCGAGTGCTTCCTGAAGCTCGCCCACCGACTGCTGCACCTGAGTTCGGCGCACGGCGGTCGCATCGGTGGATTCAGTCGTTGCTCGCTCAACAGCCGGGAGGTCCCGAATGCGATCGAGGATTTGGTTCATCTTCTCTTGGAATGTCATTTCGTCCATGTTCTTCACTCCTTCATCTTCAGTTGTGCTGACTCCCCGCATCATGCGGACTGAAGAACAAGTACCCCCGATTTGGGGCTTGAGAAGTGCTGCCCGTCGAGATTGTGATGGCGCGCATGAAGGAAGGTGGATCTGTAACAGCGTTGCCGAGTAATGGGGGCGCTAGAGCCTCCGGACGATCGCAAGACGGCTCCCATGGCCCGAGCAAGCCCTGCCGCGATGCGTTACGGCACCGTGCGCTGATCCTCAACGAACGAGGTCCAGAATTGGACGAGGTCACGCCAGTACTCCCAAGCGAGAGATTCCTGGCGCTCAAGGTAATCATCGATCGAGACGCGCGCGCGAATAGGTCCTTCTCGCAACTGCCCTTTCAATAACGCTGCAATCCGTCGCTCACATGCCTCCCATGCTTGCGCGCATTCTGCGAATCGCCGTACCACTTGCTTTGCATCGGCTGCGTTGGGACCGAATCGATCGAGCGTGTGCCGACAGGTCGAGTAGGAAGAAAACAGGTCACTCATTGCCGCGTCTCGTTGTTCGAGCGCCCCCGCACGGGTCACACGCATCGCCTCCGAGTCCAACGCATCGTCACTCGTGCGAGCCGCGTCGAAGGTGTCGAGCAAATCCAATCGCGGCAAGAGTCGCACCTCGCGCAATCCCGCTCAAGGTTGACCGCGCGGCCGCCGTTCCAAGAGCGCTCCGTCGTGATCGGTACCTCTCTCTCCGGTGCTAGCCTCGAATCGCGCCCACTCGCACCAACATCTTCTTCGCCGCTGGATTTGCCTTGGCGAGAATCGCGTCGATTTGAATGCCGTTTTTCCGTGCTTCGCCTAGGAGTTTCGGCAGATGCGCATCGCGATCCATCACGAAGAGTTTGAAGTGCCCCTCAAGATCCGTTCGCGTAAACCGTGAGAGCGGATCATCTAGTCCACTCTGCGCAACGGCCCAGTCCATCAGACTTGAACCAGTCGGCGAGAATCGATAGAGACCAAGGAGATGCGCCAATCGTTTCTCGAGCGGAAGGAACGGGTCGGTTGCTTCGGGCGGAAGTTCTGACATCGCCGCCTCTGGTTTCTTGGTCGAGATTGCGCCGAGCCATCCGCCATCAGCGGCGTGATGGCGCGCGGCAAAGGTGTGCTCAGGCGCGGCTTCCCCACCCATGATTTCAAGGTCGGCCGCACTCCGCAGAAGTGTCTTGAGTCCGGCGTTCGGAAATCGAATCCAAATGCGCTGATCGACGACGCCGCTACGGGTGAGTGTCTCCACGCGCGTGATGCTGCCAATGCCCCACTCGGGGCGTTGACGATGGCGGATTTGCATGCCTTGGCTCATCATCGCGTGTGCTTCGGACTGGCGGCTCGGAGAAACCTTGAATGGCGACATCGTCTCGACTCTCGAAAGAGAGTTCCCGGAAGTTTCTTACGCTTCGATGCTCCGCGCTCACGCACAGAAGCAATGCATCACTGCCAAACCTCACCGGAGAGAATCCATGGGAGGCGTGTTCTGTTGCTAGTGTACAGAGTATGACCACAGGTCGTATAGTTTTCCTTGGCGATATCAACGGCGCGCCCGGTCGCATGGTCTTGGAACAACAGTTGCCTACGCTCCGGGAGCGTTACGGCGCGTTTCGCTTGATTGCCAATGCTGAAAACGCGCGCAATGGCTCGGGACTGACGCCCGACCTCTACGAGACCTTTCGTCGGTTCGGCGTCGATGCTATGACGCTTGGGGATCATGTTTACCGCGACGCGCGCATCGTCGCGGCGCTCGAAGATCCGCTCAAGCCGATTGCGCGACCGGCCAATCTTTCCGCTCGGGCGCAAGGTAAGCGGCTCATTCGTCTCTCTGCATGCCCTGCGTTTTCGCGTGACCTCTTCGTCTTCACGCTCCTTGGCCGCGTGCACATGCCAAGTTTGCTCGCGAACGACCCATTCGCCTGCGCCGATGAAATGCTGCAAGCGCTGCCGGAACGCAATCCGATCGTCCTCGTCGAAGCGCACATGGAAGCAACGAGCGAGAAGGGCGCGCTCGCGCGGTACCTTGATGGGCGCGTGGCGGCGGTGCTCGGCACACATACCCATGTAGCGACGGCGGACGCGCGTGTGCTGCGCGGCGGGACGGCATTCATGACCGATGTGGGCATGACTGGCCCGCACGACAGCGTGATCGGACGCAATCCTGAGCAGGTGCTTCGGCACTTTACGAGCGGCATGCATGTGCCATTTGAAATGGGCAGTGGGGGAGAGGCGGTGCAAGGCGCGATGGTCGAAGTCAATCTCGAAACTGGTCGCGCGATGAGCATCGAGCGAATCGATCTTCCCGCGGATCACACCCGCGCGCCCTTCCGCACGATGCACACGCGGCCGTGACTACGCTTCGCGCTTTCCGTATCCACCACCACCTGGCGACTCGACGGTGAAGACACTTCCTGCCGGAAGATCGAGCGCGTGGGTGCCGCCGACGAGTGTTCGTTCCTCGCCATGGGGTGCAATGCAATGCTCGCGACCAGGCGAGCCATTGCTTCCTCCCTCGCGCCCGTGCGGCGCTTGCGAGCGCATCGAGCCGAAGAAGCTGAGCTCCACCGGCGCGAGAAACTCATAACTGCGCACGATGCCGCAGCCGCCACGGTGCAGCCCGTCGCCGCCCGAGCCTTCGCGAAGCGCGTGACGGCGGATGAGCACGCTCGCACGCCGTTCAAGCACATCGATGTCGGTCAAGCGCGTGTTCGACATATGCACATGGACCGCGTCGGCGCCGTCACTCTCAAAGCCCGCGCCCGCGCCACCGCAGAGCGTTTCGTAGACGCTGAAGTCACGCGAACCAAAGAGCACATTGTTCATCGTGGTTTGGCTGTCGGCACTCAGCCCGAGCGCTTCGACCATCGCCGCAACGACATGCTGACTGGTCTCCACATTGCCAGCGACGACCGGCGGGCACTCGGTCGGATCGGTTGCGAAGGCGGGGTGAAGCAGGCCTTGCGGTACGCACAATTCGACTGCGCGAAGGAGGCCCTCATTCATGGGCACCGGCTCTCGCACAAACAATCGCAATGCGTAGAGCACCGCAGCGCGCGTAACGCAGAGCGGCGCGTTGAAGTTCGCGGGATGCACGCCGGATGAGCCGGTGAAGTCGATATGGAGGCGACCATCGGGAAGTTTCGCGATCGCGAGGCGAATGGGAGTTCCATCGTCAAGGTGCCGCTCGACACGACGGGGCGATTCGATTGTTGGAAGCGACGAGTTTTGAATGACGGTTCGGAGGCGCGCCTCGCTCGCATCGAGTTCCCGCTTCGTGCGCGCAGTGAATCCATCCCGACCCTGTTCGCGAGCGAGTGCTGCAACGAGCGCGACGCCATGGCCAAGCGCCGCAAACTGCGCGCTGAGGTCGGCGAGGTTTTCGTCCGGCGCGCGCGACGGAAAGGGTGCGCTCGTGAGTCGATGGCGCAGCGCAGCTTCGTCGAAGTGGCCTCGATCGATCACCGTGATCGGCTCCAGCACGACGCCCTCTTCGGCGAGGCATGTCGCATCGGGGGGGAACGAACCTGGGCGCGTTCCGCCGATCTCCGCGTGATGGGCACGGACGGCGACAAACGCGATGCGCTCGTTGTCGAGATAGACCGGAGCAATGGCCGTGAGATCGGGAAGGTGTGAGCCGCCGAAGGCCGGATGATTGGTGATCGCCACATCACCTTCGTGAAGCGGAAGGACGCGCATCACTTCTCGAACGCAAACGCCGAGCGCCCCCAAGTGCACGGGTAAGTGGGGCGCATTCTGGACAAGCGTCCCATCCGCATCAAGCACCGCGCAAGAAAAGTCAAGGCGGTCGCGGATGTTCGGGCTCAGTGCCGTGCGTTCAAGCAGCTCGCCCATGCCGAGCGCGATGGCCTCGAGTCGAGCGGCAAAGAGTTCCCCCTCAGCCGCGCTTTCACGCGGCGCGACGGGAGTTTTTCGACGCGCGATCAGATCGCCGCTCGCATGCACTTTCGCGGCCCATCCCTCATCGAGGACAACCGTGTCGCCGTGATCAGCGATGAGCATTGGCCCATGGAGGTCGCACCCAAGCGGCAGTGAGTCTCGGCGCACGATGGACGCGTCACGCCACTCTCCGGCGGTATTGCAGCGCGTCGGCGTGGGAGTTGCAGTGGTCTGCACGGTGTCGCTCGGCCGCGCATGCGACCACGCATCGTCGAGCGCGATGCGCACGCTCACGCTTTCGATTTCGAGTGGTCGATGCGGTGCCTCATAGCCGTATCGACGGAGAAATGCTGCAAGGAACTCCGCGCGCATTTCGTTGGTCGATGCATGTGCGACGGCGATCGCACTCTCCTGGCCGCGAAGGCGCAAGAAAACAATCGCGCGATCGGTGATGGAGGGGAGGGTGAGGGTCGTGTGTCCCGTCAGTGCCGCGTGCGCATTCGCGCCTGCGCGCAACACGCTCGCCTCAAGGAGCGGCGCGTTGTCCTCGGAGAGTTCGCACAGCAGCGGGACGGTTGCGAACTGCGCGCTCGTGGACGACGCTACGCCAAGTGCGCAGAGGTATCCCGCATCTCGTGGGAAGATGATCTGTTCGATGTGGAGTCGGTCGGCGATCGCGCAAGCGTGTTGGCCGCCCGCACCGCCGAACGCGATGAGCGTGTGGGTGGACGGGTCGCGCGCGTCGCGGACGGCAAGTCGTTCGATCGCGAGCGCCATGCGCGCGTTGGCAATGTCGAGAAACGCGCAGAGCGCTCGGTGCTGCTGTGCAGTGCTCGCGTTTGCCGTGACAATCCGCTCGAGTGCGCGCTGACTCGCGGTGGTTTGGAGCGCGACACTTCCTACGCGGTGCGGGAGTCGCCCGAGCAGGAGATTCACATCCGTCAGCGTGAGTGGTCCGCCGCGATCCATCGCCGCGGGTCCTGGCATCGCGCCGGCGCTCGTTGGTCCGACTCGGTGTTCTCCATCGACGATCGAGCAGATCGATCCTCCGCCAGACGCAACGGTGTCGATCGCAACCGACGGTGCCGCGACGCAGGCTCGGCCGACGCGGCATTCTTCGCGGCGGGAGATGCGGTCGCCCTCGATGCGCACGACATCGGTGCTCGTGCCGCCCATGTCAAAGCCCAAGGCGTGCGCGAGCGCATGCCGCTTGGCAACCTCGAGCATGGCGGCCGCGCCCCCCGCAGGTCCAGAAAGCAGTGTGTCTCGCGCATAGAAACTGTCGGCGCGCTGCAGGACTCCAGCGCTGGTGAAAATGTGCACGCATGCGCGATGAACGCCGTCGGCCGCGCGATCGACGAAGTCGTTCATCGCCCCCTCGATCGTCGCGTGCACGACAGCGGTTTCGGTGCGCGTCAAGAGTCGGCCATGTCGCGCAAGGTCACTCGCCGCAATGGCGTGAAATCCATCTTCGCGTAACCACTGGCACAACGCTTGCTCGCGTTCATGTTCGAGCGCGTGCGCAAGGCTCACCACAATGGTCTGCGCGCCCTTCGCGCAGAGCGATTGGGCCGCGTTGCGCAATCGATCGCGTGAGACACGAAGCGCGCGTGGCGCGAATGGCAATCGCGCACTCGTGCGCGCCACGCTGCGTTCCGGGATCGCGCACACGAGCGAGGTGAGAACGACCCGAGGCCGAGGCACACACGCGAAGAGGTCATCCCGCGTTTGATCGCCGATGGCGAGTATTCCATCGAGGCCATCCGAAACAAGCACGCCGACCTTGGTGCCTCTGCCTTCAAGCAGCGCGTTCGTGCCGCGCGTGGTCGAAAGCCGCAACTCGATGGGTGGAAGCGGAGCGTGGCGCGCGGTCGAGGTCAGGATTCGGAGACCGAGGGCGGGAGCATCGAGTGCGTCCGCGCTCGGCCACTCGATGCGGAGGGCGCAAGGAGTTTTGAGCGGCAGGTTCGGGACATGGTCAAGGAGTAGTTCGTTTGCCTGGTGGCGCGTGATCGTGCCGAGGCACTTGCCCTCCGCCATGATTTGTGCACCATCGAGAAACCCATCGCGCAACGGGATGGGGTAGTGCAACGCGATTCCAAGTCGCGCACCCTCTTGCCGCTCGCAGCGTGCGCTGAGTGACCCATCCGAGGGGATCTTCAACCGCATCGAACGCGCAAGGGGAGAGAGCGCGACGAAGTCGGTGAAGGATCCGCCTGTGTCGAGCGCGACACGCCAGGGTTGATCGAGGGATAAGCAGGGCGCTTCACTTGCCACGGTCGACTATTCTGCACGGATGCTTCACCCCCGTGTTGCCATCTTGTCCGTTCATTTCGCGTTGAGCGGCGTGTGCATGGGATTGGGAGGTTGCGGTCGAGGAGAGAGTACGCGGGCGGATGCGGTTGCTCCAGTCATCACGCCAGCGGAGGTTGTGAAGGCGGCACCCACGCAAGCGACAGGCGCATCGCAAGCGAAGGCTGGGGGCGCGATGCATCAGGTTGTTCTCAAGGATCTCGATGGCAAGGAGGTCGCGCTGTCGCAGTTCGCCGGTCGACCGATGATCATTGAGATTTGGGCGACTTGGTGCGGCCCCTGCATCAAAAATCGTGCGGCGTTTCACGCTGCGAAGAAGGACATTCCCGATCGAGTCGCCCTGCTTGCGGCAAGCGCGGATACGACGAGCAGCCTCGTCAAGACTTTTCTCAAGACGCACGATTCATCAGGACTAGAACTCATGGCCACGCCCGACCTCTACGCGGCGATCAAGGCGCACGATCCTGGAATGACGATTCCCAAGACGGTCTATGTCGACAGCAAGGGTCATGTGATTGATGTCGCGCTCGGAACTCAGAATGTGTCGTGGATCAAAGCGATGTCGAAGAATCTGCGATGAGTGTCATCCGTCTCTCGATTTCCCTCTTTGGCGGGTGGCTCGTGGACCTCTGCTACTTGGTGGGGGCATTGTTGCTCCTCCCATTCTGGCTCACGCGCATGATTCGCACGGGAAAGATCCGCACGAATTGGCCCGCGCGCTTTGGATTTGGAGCAACCCTCGCCGCGCCCGACTCGCGTCGCGTCTTGATCTACGCGGTGAGCGTCGGCGAAGTGAATGCAGTGCGAGGACTCGTCGCGCAACTTTCCGCGGGCGATCCATCGATCGAAGTCGTGATCGCCGCGCAAACGGACACTGGGTTTCGTCGTGCGAGCGACCTGTACGGAAGCAGGCACGCCGTCGTGCGCTGGCCGTTTGATTTCTCCTGCTCCATACGGCGGTTTTTCAATCGAGTGCGAGCGGATGCACTGGTGCTGGTGGAACTTGAGTTGTGGCCGAACGCGACGGCGATCGCGCGCCACAGAGGGATGCCCATTGTGGTCGTGAACGGTCGACTCTCCGACCGATCGTTTCGACGGTACTCGATGGTGCGTTGGTGTGTCGCGCCGGCGTTTCGCCGCCTAGACCGTGTCTTGGCGCAAACAACGGTGTACGCCGAACGGTTCGCGGCACTCGGCACCGCTGCTCGGTGTGTGACGGTTTCTGGCACGATGAAGTGGGACTCGATCGCCATCGAAGACACGGCCGCAGGCGCGGACGCACTCGCCGCGGCGCTCGGGATCGACCGATCTCGTCTGCTTGTCGTTGCGGGCAGTACCGAGCCTGGGGAGGAATTGCTTCTTCGCGATTCGTTGCCGAGCGGCACGCAACTCCTCATCGCGCCGCGAAAGCCTGAGTGGTTTGACGGCGTGGCGCGAAATCTCTCGCCGTGCGTGCGTCGTTCGCAACCGGGCGCAGGCGTGGCGTCGACGGACTACTTCGTGCTCGACACCATTGGTGAACTGCGCATGGCGTACTCGCTTGCGGATGTCGTCGTTGTGGGTCGATCATTCGGCGTTCTGCACGGGAGCGATCCGATTGAACCGATCGGACTCGGCAAGGCAACGATCATTGGCCCTCGCGCGGGCGACTTTCAGGAGTCGATGGAGGCGCTCCTTGCGGGGGGCGGCATCGAGCAGGTGTCGCGCGAAGAGTTTCCAACAACGCTCGCGCGCCTTCTCGATGACCCTCGTGCGCGCACCAAACTCGCGGCGCTGGGGAGGGCAGTCATTCGCAGTCGGCAGGGCGCGACAACCGCGACGGCCGACGCGATCCGCAGCGTGTTACCCTAAAGGTCATGTCTACCAACGGAAAAGTCGCCGCGGCGTTTGAAGAACTGGCGGTGCTCTCTGAGATTCTCGGAGAGAACGCTTTCAAAGTGAATGCCTTGCGCCGTTCGGCTCGCACGATTGAAGCGCTCACGAGCAATGTGTGCGAGCTCGAGAAGTCCGCGTTGCTTGCGATGGATGGCGTGGGCGCATCGACGGTCGCGAAGATTCAGGAGTTTGCGACGAGTGGAACCATGGAGGAACTGACGGGGTTGCGTGCCCGAGTTCCCGCAGGACTCACGCAGCTCTTGCAGATCCAAGGCCTCGGTCCGAAGACGGTTCGCGCGATGTGGACCGATCTTGCGATCGAGGATCTCGCAGGCCTCAAGACTGCGATTGACACAGGCGCGATTGCGCGACTGCCACGCATGGGGCCAAAGTCGGTTGAGAATCTGAAGGAAGGCATTGCATTTCTTGAGCAGTCGCGCGGACGCATCCGCATTGGCGAGGCGCTCCCCATTGCGGAAGCACTCGTGCGGGACCTCGGTTTGCTCGCGTGCGTGCAGCGCATCGCGTACGGGGGAAGTTTGCGGCGCGGTCGGGAGACGATCGGCGACATCGATATCCTCGCAGCGAGCACCGATGCGCCGGCGTTGATGGAGAAGTTTCGCGGGCGCGAGGATGTGGCCAAGGTGCTTGCGACGGGCGAGACAAAGACCAGTGTTCTGACCAAGCACGGCGTGCAGATTGACCTTCGCGTCGTGCCACTCGATCGCTTCGGTTCGGCGTGGCTCTACTTCACGGGAAGCACCGATCACAACATTCGACTTCGTGAGCGGGCGATCGCGCAAGGCATGCGACTCAATGAATACGGTCTGTTTCACGCGGCGGAGGATGGAACGGTGGCGGAGGGCGCGCTTCCTGTCGCGAGCGTCGAAGAATCCGACATCCACGCCGCGCTCGGATTGCAGTGGATACCGCCGACGATGCGGGAGGATCGTGGAGAGTTCGATGCGTTCGCGATCGGCTCAGTGTTGCCGCGCATTGTCGTGATGGAGGACATTCGAGCGGAATTGCACTGCCATACCAACGCGAGCGACGGGAAGATGACGATTGATGAGATTGTTGCGACTGCGCAGTCGCGCGGCTTCCACACGATTGCGATCACCGATCACTCGAAGGGACAGGCGCAGGCGAACGGACTTGACGAGGCTCGCGTCATCACGCACATCGCCGCGATTCACGCGGCGCGGGCGCGATTTCCGGCCATGCAGATCTGGGCGGGGAGCGAAGTCGACATTCTCTCGGACGGCACACTTGACTATGACGACGAGCTACTCGCGAAGCTCGATTGGGTCGTCGCGAGTCCGCACGCGGCCTTGAAGCAGGAATCCGCGCTCGCAAACGCTCGCATGTTGCGCGCCATCGCGCATCCGCTCGTGCATGTGATCGGTCATCCCACCGGACGCGTCGTGAATGGTCGCCCCGGGCTTGAACTCGCGATGGATGCGCTCTTCGGAGCAGCCAAGAAGCACAACACCGCGCTCGAAATCAATGCGCAGCACTTGCGACTCGATCTTCGAGATGCGGATGTGCGTGGCGCAGCGACCGTGGGATGCATGATCGCGATTGATTGCGATGTGCACGCAACCAGCGACTTCGACGAACTTCGCTACGGCGTGCTCACCGCGCAGCGGGGTTGGTTGCCCGCATCGCAGTGCCTCAACGCGATGGACCCGAAAACACTCAACGCTTGGCGCATGCAGAAGCGGTGCGGTGTGGGTTAGGCAGGTTGCTGACAAGAGAGGCAATGCAGGCTGCCAAGTCCGACGACGAGAGAGCGAGCCGAAATCGGTTCGATGCGCATGCCTGGCATCGCGCGTTGGAGAACGCTGCACGCCGCGTCGTCGCTCGCGCCGTGAAAGACCGGCACAAACACCGTTCCGTTGGCGATGAGAAAGTTTGCGTGACTCGCGGGCAACATGTTGCGTCCGCCGGGGCCGAATCGATCGGCGGGGTAGTCGTAATAGATCGGCTCGGGCACGGGAAGTGCGAGTAAATCGAACCTTTCGCCGCGTTCGTCGCGAGCGCTCGTGAGTGCGGTCCAGTTTCGTTCGAGCACTTCGAAGTCCGGATGCGAACTCGGCGCCCGCAGGGCCACAATCGCGTCACGACGCACGAAGCGCGCGATGTCATCAATGTGGCCATCCGTGTCATCCCCCTTGATGCCTCCGGGGAGCCACACGATGTTGGAAATGTCGAGCGTCTCGCGAAGCACGCGCTCGATCTCGCCCTTGGCTGCGGTCGGATTTCGATTGTCGTTCTCAAGGCACTGCATGGTGGTGAGCACGGTGCCTGTGCCATTCACATCGATTGATCCACCTTCGAGGACGAAGGAGTGATGCCACATCGGAATGCGCCATCGTTTCGAGATGATGGAGGGCACCCCATCATCGAGCGTGCGCGCCTCGTACTTGTCGCCCCAACCGTTGAAGCGAAACGAATTGCCCGCGACCACGCCGGTCGTGCGGTGCTTGACAAAGATCGGGCCGAAATCGCGAATCCAGCTGTCATTCGTGGGAACGCCAAGCGCAGCGCATTCGCGCACTTCAACCACGGCGGAAAGTTTTTCCCGCCAAAGTTCCCACTCCGCTTGCGCGTCTGCGAGGCAGTTCGGCCAAGTCTCTTCGTTGTGCGGCTTCACGAGCCAGACGCACGCGAGTGGATCCCACTCCGCAGGCATGTGGTAGCCAACTGCTGCGGGAGTTTCCGAAAGGACGAGGGTCGGATCGAGCATCGTTAGTCGTTCCATCGTTGCAGCAGGCCTTGGTACGCATCGATGCGGCGATCGCGTAGGAACGGCCAACCTCGCCGCGACTCTTCGATCATGTTGAGGTCGAGTGTGCAGACGATGACCTCTTCTTTGTCGGCGCTCGCTTGGACAATGATCTGTCCTGATGGATCGCACACGAGGCTCGATCCCCAGAATCGCAAGTCCGCTTCAACGCCGACGCGATTCACCGCGACGACGAAGCACCCATTCGCGATGGCGTGCGCCTTGTGCATGGTGATCCACGCTTCGCGCTGCGCCGTCGCGTCTCGCGGTGTCTCGCCGTGATACCAACCAATAGCCGTCGGATAGCAAATCACTTCGGCGCCCCTGAGGGCAGTGAGGCGCGCCGCCTCCGGATACCACTGATCCCAGCAGACGAGCATGCCACACACCGCTTTCGTGCCCTTGACAACCTGCCATCCGAGATCGCCAGGCGTGAAGTAGTACTTCTCGCTAAACCGTGGATCGTCGGGGATGTGCATCTTGCGATAGCGGCCGAGGATCTCGCCCATGCGAGAGAAGTACACGCTCGTATTGTGATAGAGACCGGCTTGGCGTCGCTCATAGAGACTCGCGGTGATCTCCACATCGAGGTCCGCCGCGAGTTTTGACATGAACTGGCAGGTTGGTCCGTCAGGGATCGCTTCCGCGAGATCCATGCGTGCCGCGTCCTCCGCTTGGCAGAAGTAACTCCCTACAAACAATTCTTGCGTCACGATGAGCTCCGCGCCTTGAGACTTCGCGGCGGCTGCCAGCGCGGCAACGAGCGCGAGGACTTCTTCCTTCGGCGTGTCGATCGGACACGCATGTTGCAGCAATCCAACCGTCAGTGTGCGCTTGTTGGTGGAGGTGGAACTCATGGGCGCGGGATTATAAAGGAACGAGGCTATGCCACATCACCGAGGCCGAATGCTTCGCCGTAGAGGTGAATGATCTTTCGTTTCAGAGACGACTCTTCTGGCGCGCTGAGTCGCGGGCTGCGAGCGATCCATTCGAATGCATCACGGCGAGCAAGTTCAAGCAGAGGGAGATCGCGCGTGAGGTCGGCGACGACGAACGGAGGGAGCCCGGATTGTCGCGCACCGAAAAACTCGCCTGGGCCGCGAATGGCAAGGTCGAGTTCCGCAATCTTGAATCCGTCATCCGTCGAACGAATCGCTTCAAGCCGCGCGCGACCGTCGTCGGTGGTTGCGTCGCCGATGAGAATCGCCACGCCGCCCTTGGAGCCGCGACCCACGCGGCCACGCAATTGATGGAGTTGCGCGAGACCGAATCGCTCCGCGTGTTCGACCACCATCACGGTCGCGTTGGGGACATCAACGCCGACTTCGATGACAACGGTTGCGATGAGCGCATCCAGTTCGTGTCGGAGGAACTTTCCCATCGTTGCTTCGCGTTCGTCCGCCTTCATCTGGCCGTGCAGATTCGCCAGTCGTAGGCCGGCGAGCGCGCCGTCTTGCAGGAACGCAAGGTGCGTGTCGGTTGCCTTGAGTCCTAAGTCTGAGGTTTCAACCGCAGGCACCACGATGAACGCCTGCTCGCCGTGTTCGATGCGTGTTCGAACGAACTGGTATGCCTCGTCCGCGCGCGCACTGGGTAAGAGGCGCGTGTGAATCTTCTGCCGATCCATCGGCTTCGATCGAATGACCGAGACATCGAGGTCGCCGTAAACCGAGAGCGCGAGGGTGCGGGGGATTGGCGTTGCGGTCATCACCAGCATGTGCGGTGTGCGATCGACGCCGGACTTCGATCGCAGCACCGCTCGCTGTGCGACCCCGAATCGATGTTGCTCGTCGATCACTGCGAGCGCGAGATGCTGGAACTCAAGTGCGTCCGTCAGGAGTGCGTGCGTGCCGATGAGAATGTCGATCTCGCCAGACTTTGCCGCCACGCGGAGCGCGCTGCGCTGCGCGGCGCTCAAACTGCCCGTGATCAGCGCGGTGCGCACGCTCGTGCCGTCAAGGAACGTACTGATCGAACGGAAGTGTTGCTCGGCGAGGAGTTCGGTCGGTGCCATGATCGCGCTCTGTGCGCCGTGCGCTTTCGCGAGGAGCATGGCGCTCAGTGCCACGGCGGTTTTCCCGGCACCGACATCGCCCTGGAGAAGTCGATTCATCGGCGTGCTTTGGCCGAGATCGGTCGCGATCTCACGGAAGGCGCGGACTTGCTCCTTCGTCAATTGGAAGGGGAAACGGGCAAAGATCTCGCGCTCAAGACGCGCGGAAATGGGCAGGATGCTCGCGCCACCCTCCTCGCGCAGTCGCCTGCGAATCGCGACCGCGAGTTGCAGCGCGAGCAGTTCGTCATACGCCAAACGTCGCCGTGCCGCTGCGAGTTCGTCGAGATCACGCGGGGCATGGAATGCGCGGTAGGCGTCGCCGAGTTGCGGCAGCGCGTGTTGAGTTCGATAGGCTGGAGGCAGGGGGTCGATGATCGCGGCGCATGCTTGGATGAGTACACTTGCGAGGGACTGTTCGATGAGCGCGCTCGAAAGGGATTCACTCGCGGCGTACACCGGACGCAGGCGTGCTTCGCGCGTCGCTGGTTCACTCACCGCATCTGCTGCGCTTCCTGAGGCGAGCGCCGTCCACTTCGGATTCGACATCTCGATGTAGCCGCTGCGTGACTTTGCCTTGCCTTCCGCGATGCCTCGGAGGCCCGGATGAAACTTCGACTTCATCCAAGGCGCATTGAAGAAGACGAGGCGCACGGTTCCGCTGCCATCCGTGAGCGTCGCCTCGACTCGAGGCTTGCGACCGGGCGCGACGCGGACGGCGACGATCTCGCCGCGCACCGCGAGGTTTGCGCCTTCGGCTGGTACATGGAGCACCGCGGTCGCGACTGCTTCTTCCGCGCGTTCAAACTCGTGACGGAAGGGAAGGTGCCGGAGGAGGTCGCCCACCGTTCGCAATGCAAGCGAAGCAAAGAGCGTTGCTCGCGCAGGGCCGATGCCCTGAAGCGATTCGATCTTTGTTTCGAGAATTGTCTTTGACGAGACTTCCATACCTGTGCGGAGTGATGAGCAGACGAAGTGTGACCGTATAGTACGAGCCGTGCCGCCCGAACCCCGCCGAATCTCCTTCACGCCGAGCCGCGCCATCGGTGGTTCGCAAGGAGGACTTTTCGATGATCGGCAGTCCCACAAGGGCGAACCAATCGTGGTCAAGTCCGTCGAGGCGCCGGCGACTCCGCCTCCCAAAGAACTCACGGTCGCGCAACTCTCCGAACTCGTGCGAAGCACATTGGAGTCGATCGCTTCTCCGATCCGCGTGATCGGCGAACTGTCGAATGTCACCGAGCGATCACATCTGTATTTTTCGCTGAAGGGCGAAAACGCCACGATCAGCGCAGTCATGTGGGCAAGCGATCTCGCTCGCAATCGGCAACGGTGGCAGAGCGGCCAACTCGTCGTCGCAACCGGGCGGTTGACGCACTACGCGCCGCAAGGGCGCACGCAATTCTCCGTGACGAAACTCGAACTCGCAGGAGTTGGAGATCGCGAGTTGGCGCTCCAAGCGCTCCTCGCAACCCTTCGAACAGCAGGATACTTCGACGCAGCGCGCAAGCGGCGCGTGCCGACCTTTCCGCGGCGCGTCGCGGTCGTGACGAGTCGCGTGGGCGCGGCGGTTGACGATGTACTTAAGACTGCAGGGGAGCGGTCCGCGCTCGTGGAGTTCGTCGTGTTCGATGTGCGTGTGCAAGGCGATGGCGCGGCAGAGGAGGTCGCCGCCACGATGCGCCTCATTTCAGAGCACGCGGAGCGGCTGGGCGTCGATGTCATGCTCGTGACGCGGGGTGGCGGTTCGCGCGAGGATCTTTGGGCATTCAATGAGCGGGTCGTCGCCGACGCGGCGTTCTCCTCACGCATTCCGGTGGTGAGCGCGATTGGGCACGAAGAAGACAATTCCGTGCTTGACCTCGTTGCGGATCTCCGTGCGAGTACACCAACGCAGGCGGTGCTCGCCATCGTTCCTGACCGCGCGCCGCTCCGTGAGCAACTCGCGCAACTCGAACGAAGGCTTGGCCGCGCACGCACGGCGAGTTTGGATCGCGCGACACTGCAACTTGAGATCATGCGTCAGCGACTCGGCGCAGCGCTCGTTGGTCGAGTCGCACGGGAACGCCGAGAGCTCGACAGACAGGCGGAGCGCGTACGGCAGTGTTCGCCCATTGCTCGCGCGAGTGCTGCGCGTGTTCAACTCGGTGCGTTGACCCAGCGCATTCGCAGCGAGATGGATCGTCGGATCGCCAACGAACGGAGTCGCCTTGACGGAAGCGCCGCGCACTATGAGAAGGCGTTGGCGCAAAGAGTGGAGCGAGCGCGGAGCGCCTTTGTCGTCGCAGAGCATCGCCTCGCCGCGGTCAACCCTCGGTTGGTTCTTGCCCGAGGGTATAGCGTGGTGTACCGCACAGACTCGTCTGGAAAAACTGTGATTCGGCGGGCGACGGATGTTGGGGGGGGCGATCGCGTGGAGGTTGAGACTGGCGATGGCTGGTTTGGCGCTCGTGTGGAGTAGCGCAGGAGCCTCTCGGGGTCGGGAGTCGGTTAGCATCGTGCCGCAACGAAACCCGTTTGAACTCTTGTAGGGCTCCTCGCATGGCGAAACAATCTCAATCGAAGGGCGATGCTCCCAGCCTCGTGCCAAGCCTCATGCCCCCTGGCATCGCCGCCCTTAGTTATGAATCGGCACTCGAGCAGCTCGAGGCGTTGCTTGAGCAGATTGAGCAGGGCAGCATCGGGCTTGCCGAGAGCTTGGACGCCCACGCCCGCGCGGAAGTGCTCTTGAAGCACTGTCGAGAGCTCCTCGATCGATCGGAGTTACGCGTGCGCCAGACAAGCGCTGCGCTTGAAGGTGAGAGCCTGCGAGCGGCGTCTGGCGTTGCATCCGCTCCTCGAACCGAGTCACGCGATTGAGTGACTTCTCGCTCCTGTTCGCGCAATGGCTTCCCACCCTCATCGGCGCGGCGTTCGCATTCGCGTTCGGTGCCTGCGTCGGAAGCTTTGTGAATGTCGTTGCGTGGAGACTGCCCAACGGCCAATCGATCGTTTCTCCACCCTCGCGTTGCCCGAAGTGCGGTCATCAACTCTCTTGGCGGGAGAACCTCCCAATCCTCGGGTGGCTGATGCTCCGCGGCAGGTGCAAGTGCTGTCGATTGCCGATCAGTTTGCGGTATCCGCTGGTGGAATCGCTGCTCGCGTTGCTCTTTCTCGCCACCTTTGTTCTGTTTTACGGGCCGTTTGATCGACTCGACGGTTGGGGAGTCGATGCATCGAGTCCGTGGTGGCACCTTCAAGGATTTTCACGCTCTTGGAGCGCATTTTTCGTCATTGCATTTGCCTTGGGTGGCCTCCTCACGATGACGCTGATGGACGCCGACACGATGACGATTGACATTGCGGTCCCATCGGTGGTCTCGATCGTGGCGTTCATCGGCTGGACGGTGCAGGGGTTTCTGCCGGAGTCGAAGTCACTGCGCGGGTTGGTGCCGATTCCCGTCGCGACTTGGGAAATCGGGTTCGCGTGCCTCGGGTTCATGATCGGACTTGCGATCAGTTTGTGGCTCCTAAAGTCTGGTCGCTTGCGTCGCAGCTTCGCGGATTGGAACGAGGTGATCGGCCCAGAAGGGGACCCCGCGAGTTACCCGCACGCCCGTCGAGAGATGTTCGCCGAACTCGCGTTCCTCGCGCCGCCGATTGCAGGAGCTGGACTAGCGTGCTTCCTTCCATCGCTCTTCGAACTACACGGCGCGGCATGCCAACCGATCGCGCTCCTCGGAGGCGCGCTGTTGGGTTGGATCGTTGGTGGCGGCATCGTGTGGGCGATTCGAATCCTCGGCTCGTTTGCGTTCGGACGCGAAGCGATGGGCCTAGGTGATGTGCATCTCCTCGCCGCGGTTGGCGCAGCATTCGGCTGGAAAGTGGCGATTCTGACTTTCTTTCTCGCGCCGTTTAGCGGTCTGTCTTGGTCACTCCTTGGAAAACTCTTGGGCAAGGGCAAGGGCTTTTTCGGTCGTGAACTTCCCTACGGTCCGCACCTCGCGCTCGCGGCCGTTGTGGTGCTGTTCGCTCGTCCGGCGATTGTGAATCTTGGAGTGATGTTCGAGATGCTCGCAAGCCCGGTGTCAATCATCGAGCGTTCAGCGACGAACCACTGAGTCGACTCGACTCAACTCAACTCAACACTGGCCGAGGCGTGCGCAAGATTTGCCGAATCTCCCTTCATACCTCTTGCGAAACGGAACTGGGGTTGGTGAAATGCCGACTGAACCGCCTCCGCTGCGTCAGCACTCAACCTGGACAAGGATGCCAGGGCCGTCGCAGTGAACCCCTTTGGAATGGACACCAAACATGCGTGCACTGTTCGCTCTCTCGCTCGTCGTCGCCTCCGCGCAACTCGTCGGTTGCAATCATGCAACCAAAGATGAAGTCTCCATGCTCACGCAGGAGAATCAGCAACTCACTCTGCAAAACAAGGATCTCGCGAACGCGCTCGATGCGGAGAAGCAAGAGCGGCAGCGCCTTGAGCAGGCGTATGCGAGCAACGCATCCACCGGCAATTCCTCGTCCGCAGCGGAAACAACGGGCACACATCCCGTACCGACGGATCTTCCCGCGGGCGTGAGCGCCGAGTGGCAGGGCAGCGAACTCGTGCTCATTGTGGAAGGCGATGTTCTGTTTGATAGTGGGAAGACCTCGTTGAAGAACAACGCAAAGACGACGCTCGACACGCTCATGAACACGATTGCCAAGACTTATCCCGGCAAGCGGATCCGCCTTGAGGGATTCACGGATACTGATCCCATCAAGCTGAGCGGTTTCAAGTCGAACTTCCACCTCGCGTTCGAGCGCGCATACACCGTCGGTCAATACATGGAGGCGAAGGGCTTCAAGGGCGACGAGATTTCTTATGCGTCCTTTGGATCGCAGGACCCGCGTGCCACGAAGGCGCAGAGTCGTCGCGTGGAGATTGCGGTGGTTGAGGCTGCGCCCAACGCCGCTGCCGACTAATCGGCTTTCCAATCTTTGGTTAGTGAAGCAAGGGTTTCGCGGCTTCGCGCGGAACCCTTGTTCGTTCTTGACTGTGCGCCTTCCTGCGGGTGCGACAGAGCGAGC
>SXGR01619828.1_pt1 | contig 39768 bp, 28 predicted proteins | sample 3174711 | NCBI WGS metagenome assembly SXGR01 (sample SAMN11356860, study PRJNA531348) | freshwater metagenome | isolation source: freshwater sample F1-60 | place: China: Fuxian Lake, Yuxi | collected 2017-12-25
GTATGCCTACGCGAATGTAAAGGTCAAGCCCTCCGGGTTGCGGGTAAAAAAATCGGTGGAAAAAGCGATTTTTTCACCGCAAACCTTGACATTCGCTCCGCCATACCGATAGGGGTTGCTCAACGGCTTGAATGCCGAGATATGCTTAATAAACACGAAAACGCAGACAATCGACGAACGACTTTTTTCCTTAACTTTGAATCAAAGCTGTCTAGAAATACCCGACCACTTCACTTTCGCTCATTCGGGGGTTGAGTTTTCTTAGTGTACTTTCAAGAGGATGAAATAGACGATTCATTCTTATCGTATTCAGCATCCGTTGCCGATTTCCATATCGACCAGGCTTCTTCGGCTTGGTGTTCGAGCATGCCGATTCCCCCGCAAACGTGTAGGCCGCAATCGAGGGCATATTGCATGAGTGGGGTGATTTCTGGGGTATACACCAGATCAAACAGCAGCGTGGATGATCGACATAGGCTTAGGTTGATGGGTGGTCGTTGACCGGCGAAACCGGGTTCCATACCCAATGGGGTGCAGTGTACCAGTAAATCGTAGCCATCCCATGGCACCGAATCAAGCGCATCGTAGGAGAACCGCCGGGCTCCGGCGAAGGCATCTTGAATTTGCGGTGATGATCTCTGCAGGACCGACGCTTCAGCCAAAGCGTGCGGAATTTCAGGGCGATCCACCGACTCGCTGTTAGCTCGAACCATCTGGTCAAATGAAATCCCCAAATCCCTCAATGCCCAGGCAACGGCACGAGCCGACCCCCCTGAGCCCAAAATAAGGGCTCTGCGGTTCTTCAAAATCCTGGCCGACCCTGGAGCGGCCTCCGTCATGGCCCGAACCAAAGATGAGGCGAACCCCCCCACATCGGTGTTGTAGCCGGTGATGTGCATGCCACCGCCATAACGACCATTTCTTCGGATCAACAGCGTATTTACCGCGCCAATGCGTGAAGCGGACGGGTGCAAGGCATCACAAAAGGATAAAACAGCGGTTTTGTGGGGAATCGTTACATTCAAACCCACGATATCGGGGTTCGTGAGCAAAAAAGTGCGCAAAACCGAAACATCGGGCATGGGAAATAGGTCGTAGCGCACGGTAATGCCGTCGCGTTCAGCAAAGCGGGCAAAAAGGCGGGGCGACCACGAGTGCGAAACCGGAAAGCCAATTAGCCCCAACCGCATTAGGCCGATTTGCGGCTGCCCATACGCTCCAGGAGCAAGACCAATGCAGCACCCAGCAGCGCCACCATCAACGCCATACCCCATTCCGCAGGGTCGCCGGTGATCTCCTCATATCGGGTAGGCCACAAATTGCGTTCGGTCAAAGCATGCACCTTTCCCTTCGAATCGAGGTAGGTTTGAATCGGCACCTTCCAAGGCCAAACTTTGTTGAGTGAACCCAACATGAAGCCCGCCAAAACGGCAATGGTGTTGTTGCGGTGGCGTTGAAGAAGCCAATGCAGCAAATGAGAGAAAGAGGTGATTCCCGCCACCATCCCTACGCTAAAGAGCAATATCACCCCCAATCGGAATTCATTGAGTGATTCCAGGATAAAGCGATACTTCCCCAAAAGCAACAAGATAAAACTTCCACTTATGCCGGGCAGAATCATCGCACAAATGGCGATGGCACCACTCATCATGATGAACCACCAGGTCTCCGGGGTTTGGGATGGACTTACCGTAGTGATCCAAAAGGCTACAACGGCTCCCAATCCAAAAAACCCCACCATTCTTGGTCCATACCGTTCGATCTGTTTGCCGACCGACCAAATTGAGGCCAAAACCAGTCCAAAAAAGAAAGACCACAGCAAAATGGGTTGGTGCTCCATGAGGTACAAAACCAACTTTGAGAGGCTCAGCAGACTCAATGCTATGCCCGACCCCAACACCAACAAAAAGGGGATGTTCATATGCGCAGACAATTCGGCGAAACGACCCTTCAGCAGTAATTGCAAGGCCTTCCAATTCGCCGAACGAATGCTGTTTAATAACTCATCGTAAATACCCGTGATGAAGGCTATGGTGCCCCCCGATACGCCCGGAACCACATCGGCAGCACCCATGGCCACACCTTTTAAAAACAGGATCAGGCGATCCATCAAAGAACTTGGGGCACTCATTTGGGCAAGAAATGATGGAAGGTGTCGCTTCGAAGGCCCAAACGAAGGGTCTCGAGAGGAAGGACGTCATTCGATGCGATGTTGCCTAAATTCACATCGCAACCTATTAATTTGATGAACCAGGTCTGCTGTGCCTTGTGCGGCGCCTCCCACAGGATTTTTTCAGCAGGGATTTGGGTGAGGATTTCATCTACCAAACCCGAACGAACCTCACCCGTCGAACGGAAAATGCCGACATTACCGGCCTCCCGCGCTTCGGCAATCACCCGCTCCGACCCGGCCTCTAGTTCGGCCTTCATCATGGCAATCCACTTGTAGGGTGCAATAATTTTTTCGGCATCTTTGGAGCCAACCTCCGACAACACCCGGAAATCCTGAGCAAATGTGCGGATATGGGCGCACTTTTCGTCATGAGCCATCTCGAGCGAGCCATCCGAAACTTCCACATATTCCATGTTGAACCGCTGAAGGATGCGCCTGTACTCCTCAAGCTGACCCCGAATCAAAAACAGCTCAAATAAAGTGCCCCCGAAATAGCAGGGAACGCCAGCCGAGCGGTAGAGGTTTAGTTTCTCTTGGAGATTTGGGGAAACATAGGAGGTGGCCCAGCCCAATTTCACAAAGTCGATGTAATCAGCCGATGTACTCAGCAGATCCTCTGCCTCGCGCGTGCTCAGGCCTTTGTCCATGACCATGGTCAGGCCAGATGTGCGGGGTTTTTCGGGCCGCGGTGGAATATGGGATAACGGATAGTGCATAGTTTAGCGATACTTATTAATCAATGTTACAAAGCTATTTAGCCGGCGGGCATCGGGCGCAGCTTCCAAAAAAGCGTCAAAACCCCCTGGCTCCAAATCGAGTGCTGTTTGCAGGGTTTGAAGGGCATCCGTTCGCAAGCCATTGTTGAGGTAACAAGCCGCCTGCAAGAAGAAAAAGAGACTATTATCGGCGTGCAAATCCTCCCCCTCGGCCAACACGAGTTGCGCTTTAATGGAATCACCCCGATCGAAGTACAATTCAGCCAGCAATAATCGACCGCCAAGGGAAGCCGGATTCAATGACATCACCTGCTCGAGTGCCGACTCGGCCTCTTTCAGATCGCCCAACTCCATACACACCTCAGCCAGACTAAACCAATAATTTTCTTCGGTGGGGTCCAGCTCAGCTGCCTTGCGGTAATGATCCGCCGCACGGGCAAAATGACGATCGTTTCGTTCGCAGTTGCCGAGTCCATACCATGCATCGGCATAAGCGGGTTCTGCCGATAATGTTTCGCCGAAAAATCTACGGGCCTGAGGGAATTCGCCTCTTTTTTCGTGGCAAATTCCAACACCGCACAGCAATATGGGATCACTCCCATTCAGTTTAAGCCCCTCGCACATCGATGCATAGGCCTGGTCAAAATCTTTGAGGTTTAGGTAGGTGAGTCCTTGGTGGTAATGGGCCAACGCAATGTTTGGATCGATGGTGATTGAATAGTCGAACGCTTTCAAAGCCCGTTCAAAGAGCCCTGTATCGTTGTAAAAGGTGCCGAGGTATTGCCAGGCATGGGCGTTGTAGGGTTCTTCATCAATAATTTGCTGGTAGCGGACAATGGCCCCCTCGATGTCGCCCATTTCCTGATAGGCCATGGCCATATCTAGCATGGCTCGTTCTTTTAACTCCTCATCTTCGGCCGGCTCCACGAGCACCTGGTTCGCCATGCTCAAAGCCTCTGAATATCGGCCCAATGTATTGTAGATCCCAGCCAAAATGCCCATTGTGAGCATATCAGCATTGCCCGACAATTCTAAAGTTGTTTTTAAAAAGGCCTCGGCTTTTTCCCATTCACCCCTAAGCAGATGAATCCGCCCGTGCACGCGGTAAAACTCCATGTCTTGTTCACCCGTTTCGCGGACCTGACCGATCAGTTCCTCCGCCTCATCAACCAAATCCCGATCAAGCAGAAGATTGGCCTTTCGGATCAAAAAAAAGTTAGACTCGGGGTATAAATCACGGCCCATTTCGACCACCACTTCCTCTTGCTCCAGGTCCTGCATTTCAAGAAAATAATCACACAAACTGCTCAATTCATCCTCCATGAAGAATGGGGTAACGCCCTTGGCGATCGACGAATGGTAGCGTTCGAGCAATTCTGTTATGTATTCATCCGATGTTGAGGCATCGTCATCTTCATCATCGTCGAACATAGGCGAAACTTCTGGGACTAGGAGGGTAATCAGGAAATAAAAATAGGGGATGCGTGTTACTTCACCAACGGATGACCATAAAAGTTATGCACCAAGCGGAGTTGAAACAACTTGAATGGGTTGGATTTGAGATGCCATCGACAAGAGCTTACCTTCTTCCCAAGGTCTGCCCATGAGCTGCATACCCAATGGCAATTGTTCATTGTTCAGAGCAAAGGGAATGGAAACCGCGGGGAATCCATTCAAATTAGCCAAAACCGTGAACATATCCTCCTTATACATTTGAATAGGGTCGTCTGATTTTTCCCCAAAACGAAAAGCTGCCCCCGTAGTAGTGGGTAACAGAAGGGCGTCAGCTCCTTGAAGCAGATCATACGATTTGTCGCGCAGTAAGCGACGTACCTTTTGTCCTTTACTGTAATACGCATCGTAGTAGGCTTCGCTCAGCACAAAAGTACCCAGCATAATTCGGCGGCGAACTTCCTTGCCAAAACCCTCGGTGCGCGATTTTTTGTAGGTCGATTCCAAAGTTGTGGCCTCCGGATTTCGATAACCGAAATGCACCCCGCTGTAGCGCGACAAATTCGAGCTGGCTTCGGCTGTGGCCAGAATATAATAGGTGGGGATGCTGTATTTAAGTTCGGGTAGGCTCCGGGTGATTATTTCATGGCCTTCTGCTTTTAACCGCACCAATAGATTTTGGTAGGCCTCAAACATCTGAGGATCAAGTCCGCCGGAATCTTCTAAATCCTCCAATACCACCAGTTTCAGAGGAAACTTTGCCTCGGTCTGCGTTGTCATCCGGCATTCGGTTGCGGGGCGTGTACTGCAGGTACCATCGTATTCGTCGGCCCCCGCCATGATTTCAGTGAGCAGGGCCGCATCTTCTACACTGTGGGTGATGGGGCCAATTTGATCGAACGACGAGCCAAAAGCAATCAATCCGTGCCTCGAAACCCGACCGTAGGTTGGTTTGAGACCGACCACCCCACAATAGGCAGCGGGTTGCCGAATCGAGCCACCTGTATCGCTGCCGAGGGCGGCATGACAAAATCCAGCGGCAACAGCTGCGGCCGATCCACCCGAGGAGCCTCCCGGAACACGCTGTGGATCGAGCGGATTCAATACGGGCCCAAAGGCGGAGTTTTCATTCGACGAGCCCATGGCAAATTCATCGCAATTCACCCGACCAATAAAAATAGCTCCGGCATCGAAAAGTCGCTGCGTGGCAGTGGCCGAAAAAAGCGATTCAAAACCCTCCAATATCTTCGAAGAGGCACTAAAACGGTGCCCCTTGTAGGCGATGTTGTCTTTGAGCGCCACCACCATCCCACTGAGCGGATACCATCGACCGGCTGCATGCTCTGCATCCAGCCAAGCCGCCCGCTCCAGGGCCTCATCCGAATACACCTCCAAAAAGGCGTTGATTTCCGGACGCTCATGAATTCTTTTGAGGAATGCCCGCACTACATCTACGCAGCACAGGTTTCCAGCCCTCAACGCGCGCTGAAGGCCCGATAACTGTTGATAGGTGTTCAAGGACGCCCTTCTTTGGGTTCTTCGGTCCGGGTGTTTATACCCTCTTCAATTTCGCGGCGCACCCCAGAAGAGGCATCTTTAAACTCCCTGATGCCTTTCCCTAAGCCCCGAGCCAATTCGGGGATTCGTTTGGCACCGAAAAATATAAGGATCACTGAAAGGATCAGAATGAGCTCCGTCCCGCCAATATTTCCGAGCAGTAAAAACGTGGGTTTCATATTCGAATCGGATTATCCTGCAAAAATACGATATTTATGGGCCTTTCATGAAATAATCTGTACAGCGCATGAGCCTCAACCCCATTGTGCTTTCCATCCCCGTTTTCTTTATCCTGATCGGGATCGAAGTGGCCTGGGATCGCTTCAGAAAAGGGGGTGTTTACCGCCTCGCCGATGCACTCACGAACATCAGCTGTGGGATCACGGAGCAGGTTTCTGGTGTATTTTTTAAAGTGGTGAGCGTGGCCTTATACTACGGAGTCTATGAGCATTTCCGCCTCACAACGCTCCCCATCAACGGTTGGTCGCTCCTGGGTCTCTTTCTCTTGGTCGACTTCTGCTACTATTGGGCACACCGCTGGAGTCATGAGGTGAACCTTTTCTGGGCTGGTCATGTGGTGCACCACCAAAGCGAGTACTACAACCTATCTGTGGCCCTGAGGCAGGGGGCCTTTCAAAAAGTATTCACCGCTGCTGTCTATGCTCCGCTTGCTTTTTTGGGCTTTCATCCATATTGGTTTCTGCTGCTGATGGCCTACAACACCCTGTATCAATTTTGGATCCACACTCAGTATATCGATAAAATGGGCTGGCTCGAATACATCATCAACACGCCTTCTCACCATCGGGTGCATCATGGGCGCAACCCCGAGTATATCGATAAAAACCACGCCGGGTCTTTGATCATCTGGGATAAGCTCTTTGGAACATTTGAGCCTGAACGGGCACCCGTGGTATACGGTATTACGGCGCCCGTAAATTCATGGAATCCGGTCTATGCACAGGTAGCCCACTTGAACACCATTACTCAGGATCTGAAGGCCGCACAGGGTTGGCGTGAGGTAGTTCGCGTGCTTTTTGGTCGTCCGGGTTGGCACCCCAGGGGTCCGCTGAATGCAACAAATCCTCCCCATATTTCTGATCATCGCAATAGTTCTGATCAAACCCTTTCATCCGGTCTTGCACAGCCTTCGTCGGGTATCTGGATCAATTTATATGTGTTGATGCACTATTTATTTCTACTTGGCGCCTCCACCTATTTTCTGTTTAGATACGAACAGTCAAGCTTGTATGAACGGCTGGGGCTGGCCATTTGGATCTTCGCCACGGCAGCCACCTTGGGCATGATTCTCGAGAAGCACCGTTCAGCCATCACCTGGGAAGGCATCCGCTTAATTTTGACGGTCAGCATCCTGTTTTATTGGATTTTCAGGCAGTAGGGCAAGAAATCCGATAGCAGAACAAGAAATCCGATAGCAGAACAAGAAATCCGATAGCAGAGCGTTTATTTATCCCCAATTTTTGAGAAAGTATAATGTTGTTTAAACACATGATTATGAATCATTCAATAACAAATAGAACTGAAATAGGTGTTTCTGTGTATGGAAGCTATGTCTTTATGGGCTTACTGCATTTGGTGCTCCTGAGGTTCTTTCCCGGGCCATTCGTGCCCCTCAGCAAGGTTTTGTTGATGCCGCTGTTGATCCTTGCCGTATACCGGCAAACCATAGGATCGCAGCAGAGAACGACAGCCATCCGGATGCTCATCGGGGCCTTGGTGCTTTCAGGCATCGGTGATGCGCTCCTCACGCGCCCGGAAGAAGGTTTTTTTGTGGCCGGGCTGTCATCGTTCCTTTGCGCGCATCTTTTGTATGTCTCTTTGTTTTTGTTTGTGCAACGCCATCGATCGAACACGAGTACATCGCCCGCTCCATGGGTCGACCAAAAGTCATGGCCAGCCATCCTGATTCCTTTGGGTGTTCTGTATCTACTCTACCCTGGCCTGGGCGCAATGCTGATTCCTGTGCTGATCTATATGGCCGTAATCAGCCTGATGTGGCTATTGGCGCTCTCGAACTTTGTTCGCAACCGATCCTCCGATTCAGCCCATGCGGGTTGGGGGCCATCTGTTCTCCTTACCCTTGGAGCCACCTTGTTTGTCGCTTCCGATACAGTTTTGGCCTTCGAAAAATTCGTTGCGCCGTTTCCTGGAGCCAGGCTCACGGTCATGGGGACGTACATATTGGCGCAATTGGCATTGGTCAGGGGATTTCTCAGCGGCGCAAGCGGCTCAAGAGGCACTAGCACAGAGCCAGGCGCTTAGCACCGAACCGGGCGCAAGCGGTGCATCGGGCGCAAACGGCTCAAGAGGCACTAGCACTGAGCCAGGCGCTTAGCACCGAACCGGGCGCAAGCGGTGCATCGAGCGCAAGCACTGAAATCAAAAATCAAAATTGAGTGAGAAATGCCATACCCGACGCAGGCGTTGACCATCATCAATACCCTGTGCCCGATCAATTCGCAGGTAATAGCCCAAGACCCGCATCCTCAAGCCGTAGCCATAGCCCATCAGGATGGGGTCGCGGCTGGTGATGACCTTCACACGAACCGGTCCGTTTTCATAAAAGCGAACATTCAATGGATTTTCTTCGGCAAATGGGTTCACCCCACTCCAGGCCGTACCCATATCAAAGAAACTGATCAACGAAAAATTCCGCCAAAATTCTGAGGCAATTGGCGTGCGCGACAGCACTTGCACAAGTGGACAACGAATCTCGGTATTGAAAAGTGCCAGGTTGGAACCATTGCGGCTGTTCTGCCAGAACCCACGCATAGGGGCGGCCAAAGCCTCATAGGCAAAAGATTCATTAGCAGGAGGAGGCAGAAGATTGTCGCGCTGGGGTAGAAGCCAGTTTTCCACACCACCCAATAAAAAGAGCGTTTTTTGTCCACCCAAGCCCGCCGCTACATGCGTGCGACCTGTCCAGATCATGTTTTTATAGAGGCGTATATACCGTCGATAATCGAGTTGAAGCAGATTCATTGGAGCGGCGCGGGGCGACAACAAAGCATAGGATTCGAGCGATAATTTCCATCGCGTACCACTCAGCAGGTTGGGGCCGAGGTCGCGGGTGTTGTCGTAGACGAACTCTGTCTTGATCGCAGCTAAATGATTCAGCGTGCCTGATCGATAAATGCTATACAGGTCTGTAGACAGCGGCATTTGACGTTCCGTTCGGTACATCCCCGATATGCGAAGACTGGCATAGCGATGGAAAGGAAAAGAAAATTGACTCAAGCCCTCGAGCAGGTTGCGACGGTATGTAGTCGGGCCAAAAACGGTGGTGGGTTCGCCCTGTTGCACAGAGCGTCCTTGAACGAGCATGAACTTTCGATCGATTCGCTTTTTGAGCGACTCGTACATCACAAAATACTGATTGCCACCCAAACTGCCGGCCATAAGCGCACCCGCACTGATGCGGTAATCTTCGAAAAGGTCTGATGCACTGCCTTTAAAGATGAATCCACCTCCTAAACCCTGTAAGTTGTTGATGGTGGAGATGGTGAACGATGGCATATCAGGTTGAAACAAGGTGTTACCGGCCTGTGAAACCATAAACTCTATGCCCATGGCCGGAACATAAGGCTGAATCCTGCGCTGTTTGTCGCGTTCAGCCCGTTCCAATGGATTCTCTTTGATCGCGAATTCAGGTTCCTCAACCAAGATGAATGAAGATACACTATCGCTGGTCGGCACTTCAATCTCGAGCAGGGGATAACGAGCAGGAGGGAGGTAGCTGTAGGCCGATGCAGAATCGCCGGTGGCATCGAGCTGGGCCGTGGCGCCAAACTGCCTGTTGTCGACGAGTCCCGACCCCTGCAAGGCAGCTGTGGGCCTCTGGCCGAAAGCCCGGTTGGATGACTTAGACAGGCTACCTGATGCACTTTTTGAGATCAGACCACCTAAATACCCTGCTTGTTCTGCGCGCAGCCTGGTTGGGGGTGCCGGAACAGGGTTCAAATCTTTAGCCGCCGGCTCACGGAGTTGTAGGTTCAATAGACTCCCTAAGTTCGGTCGCTGAAACTCCTCCAAACAAAAGCTACCGGGCAGGCCAGTGTGCAAGCGAAGGATGGGATCGGAGGCGCGACCACAATCCAACAGGCTGAGGCTAGGCATTGCCCTTGCTGAACTTAGCGGAGTTAGGGGCTCAGCAGCTCGAAAAGGATTTTCTTGTTCGGTCGAATCGGCGACATTGGATGAGTCAGTGATAAGAGATGAGTCAGTGATAAGAGATGGGTCAGTGATAAGAGATGGGTCAGCGATAAAAGATGGCTCAGCGACAAAATCGATACGGGCAAAATAACGCGAAGGAATGCCCGATGCATCAGACAGAAAAACAAATCGGGCGCTGTCGATTCGTCGCGGAGATCGTTCCGAAACGCCCAAAGATTGGGTAAGGTTCACCACGGTGTCGATGCGCACATCCGTAACTCGGGCGGCAAACAAATCGGAGTACAGATTGGGGTTTAGCGAGTCGCCGCAGGGCACAGCGGTGTAGAGCAGCCATTCGTCGGTGAGAAACCGGGGCGATAACTCATCACACAAATCGAAAGTGAGCGGTTGAAAAGTGCGTGATTTGGGGAAAAATGCCATCAAGTCATTTTGACCCTTTTTCCGTGCCGAAAAAACCAAGTATCGACCAGAAGGGTGCATATCAAGGCTATTGATCTGATCCACTCCGGTCAAAAGTATATCCGTTCGCTCCTGCTCTCCAGAGGCTTTCCAGCTGAGTTGTCCATATCGAATGCGCCCCTTCGCCTCATAGAAATAGTGAAGCAGTTCAGTGCCGGGTTGCCAAGCCATCAAGGGCTCCGCTGCTCCGGGTGCTAAGGCCTGCCACTTCACCCCAGTGCGTTGTTTAAACAGGATCTTACCCGTGCTCAACTCTTCAACCGTTAGCCGGCACAGCCCGTTTTTCTGTTCCATGCGGGCCAGTAGGCGACCCTTCGGATGCAAGGCCAATCCTACAGTTTCTGCACGGCGCCAAAGAGGACGAAAAAGGCTGTCGATCTTGGGATCTGTTCGGCCCGAGTCGTCTTGTGCAAAGCGTTCTGTATAATAACTCAACCAGTCTTTGCCGATGGTTTTCATTTTGGTACCCGTCACATAGGCCATGCCGCTGCGGAAATCACGGTTCACCCGAGTGAGGTAGAGTGCGTTGGAGAGCGAGGAAGCCCCATAGCGTTCGGTGATGTAGTGCCAAAAACTCACACCAGCGAGTTCCGGGTCGCGGTTGATGAGCTGACTAAACCGACGCACGCCCCCGTCTTTCAAATGCTGCCTCAGGCGGTTGTCGCGCTCGAAATGCCAACCCGATTGGATGTAGGCCAGCAGACCCTGTTCATACCAATCGGGCAAATAAATCAAGGCCGAATTTTGGACCCGCTCGGTGAGGCGCCCCCCATAGAGCATCTCTTCGATCAGCACACGTGCCACCCCGCGGCGCAGCTCCTCATGGAATTTTTCGCGCTCTTGGTGGTAGCAGACCACCACCTTATTGCCCCCGAGGCGGGTTAATCCACCACGGTTGTATTGATCCAGGTCGAATCCCAAATTCGATTGCTTGAGGTCATTGTGGGTTTGGTAAACAATAACCTGGTAGGGATCATCGGAGCGATAGCCAAGCAACTCCTCAACTTCACGAATTTGATCGGGTGCCGTGGCCAGGGTATAACGACCCAGTTCATCGGCCTCCATATGGAAATAGACTTGTACATTATCTTTTTCCAACATCGACCACTCATAAAATTTGAATTGGATGCGGTTTTTGCCGAAATAGGTTTGTGAGGCTTGGCTTTGCCCATTCGCCCATTCCACGCTCAAGGCGAAAAGGAAGAGGAGCATCAGGCGACCGACCAACATAGTCTTTAGAGGTAAAGGGGGTTGACCATTACATTTAGCCTTCCGCCATACGGCCTGTCGTGCCGTTGTTGATGAATGGGTTGTTCAGCCGCTCCTGACCGATTTGGGTAGCGGGTCCATGGCCCGAATAAAGGGTGTAGGCATCGGGTAAGGTCATCAAGCAACGGTGGATGGATGCCATCAGGGTATTGTAATTCCCTCCGGGCAAGTCAGTCCTGCCGATGCTTCCCTGAAAGAGCACATCACCACCCAAGACCCACTCCTCCTTATCATTGATAAAAATCAAGCTACCCGATGAATGTCCGGGTGCCTCGCGCACCTTGAGGATCAATTCACCGAGCTCAATGACATCACCCTCCGCCAAGTAGCCTTCGGGGGATGGAGAAGCCGTTGCCTGTATCCCAAAAACAGGAGCATAGGCAGTCAGCCGGTTCAAATCAGCCTCATCGTCGCGGTGGATCCAAGGCTTAAGGCCATAGGTCCGAAACACAAAATCATTTCCCAGGATGTGGTCGATGTGGCAATGGGTATTGAGCAAGCGGGCAGGACGCAGACCATTTTGGGTGATGAACTCTGTAAGCGCCTGTTGCTCCTCAGGGTACTGACAACCAGGGTCAACAATCAGCGTATTTCCGTGTTCATCATACACCAGATAGGTGTTTTCCTGAAAGACGCCAAATTCAAACCCGTGAATCATCGCAAGAATTATTCGCCTGCGGCAAATGCAGCCAAATCGAAGTTGAGACCAAATCGCAGGGTATTTTCGAGCGGGTGCCCACCCTGCAAGCGCGTAGTAGGAACAAGATAAGCGAAATTGATGTGGAACACCTGATAGCGTAGACCGGCACCCATGGTCATAAACTGACGACCGCCTTTGGTTGGATGCTCATAGAAGTAGCCGCCTCGGAGGGAAAATACATTGTTGTACCAATACTCGAGTCCAAGCGATAAATTAATTTCGCGCAACTCTTCCAATCCGCCGTCTGGTGCATCACCAAACGATGAGAAGACGCCTTCCAATACCGATTTGGAATTGGGATCTTGCCCCCTCTCAATCTCCCAACCACCCTGTGGATTAGGGATCAGCCGACCACTGCTGTCGCGGGCATAGATGGGATTAGTGGGCACGAGCAGTTTGTTGAGGTCGAGCGAAACGCTGAGGCGATTGAACGCGTCGATTTGTGCTGTTGCCGTTGTGCCCAAACGCAAATTGGTGGGAAGGAAGTTCGTATTTCCAGATTCCGAATAGGCAATTTTGGCACCCAAATTGGTGATGCTGGCCCCAAATGCGATCTCCCCATCCTTACCCATCACCGTGGCAGGGGTGCAGTAGTAGGCCGATAAATCACCTGCAAATGATTGCCCGGGGATGGTTTGTTGGTTTTGATCGAGGCCGGCCGCCAAATTCGAATAGATGTAGCGCAATCCGATCCCCATACTGAATTTATCACCCAATTTGCGCGAATAAACCCCGTCTACCGCAAATTCATTGGGCTTGAATGTGGCGATTTGTTGACCTGTGATGTCGGTGAAGGTGATGTCGCCCAGAGAAAAATACCTGAGTGAGCCACCGATGGTCTGCATTTTGTCGAGGCGCTTATAAAAACTCACATAAGACAAGCTAATATCCGGCACGAGGTTGCGCAACCAGGGGTTGTAGTTGATGCCAATCCCCAAATTGTCTTCGGCAAAAGCTAATTTTGCACCATTCCAGTGGATGCTGTTCACATCCGGTTGGGTAGCTGCCCCAACTTCACCCATGGCACCGGCCCGGGCATCGGGCGAAATCAGCAGGAAAGGAACGGCAGTGGTGATGGTGTTTAGGTTACCCCCTCCCAATTGTCCGGGTGTAATCTGTGCCCACAAGGGACTTTGGAACAAAAACGAGGCGGTGATCAGGGTCGGAAGGAAGAATCCTGCAGATAATTTCATGGTCAAGGGGTTGGGTGTACGCAAAACAGTAAATAGACAGGGGTTGAAAAAAGACAATTAGCGCAAAATTACAAGTTTTTGGGACTCGGAGGCCGACTCGCCACTGGCCGTGCGGATCCAAAGGTGATAAACATACACACCATTCCCCATGAAATTGCCGTAGTCGTCCAAGCCATCCCAGCTGAGGCTGTTGTCGGAATAGCCCTCCGTTTGAATGTTGCTGCGGATAGACTTCACCCTGCGCCCAAGGGTATTGTAAATCTCAATCCCCACTTCCAGCGGCTGCCCAGGCCGGTTGTGGTCGAATTGGAATGTGGTTTGGCTCGAGAAGGGGTTTGGGTAGTTGATGAGGCGAGAAACAAGCAGGCGTTCCGCATCAACCACTACAAAAGAGAGGGAATGCGTAGAAGAATTATTGTGCACATCCCATACCTTCATATTGAGTTGGTAGGGGCCCGGATCCAGTTGAAAGAATGGATAGCGAATTTCACCACGGGTGTAATCGTCGAGTGCTGACTCGTAAAATTGATTGAGAATGATCGGGCTGTTCACCTCTCCATTGCGTATGAGGGTGATGTCGCGACCAATCCCTGCGCCGGCGGTGTTGATGCCACTGCTGTCGAATAAATCAGCCAGAAAAAGTGGATTGGCATCGGTGATGCCGCCATCTCGGAAACTGCGGTTGTTCATATAGAGGCGAATCTGTGGGCCTTGGGTATCGAGAGTCACCGTGGTGGTCGTACCACCCACAATGACCTCGCGGTAGTCGCCCGCTGCATCGCCCGACGATCCTTTAGCATACAGGTTAATGCGACCGGGCCCGTACTGGTAGGCTATATCGCGTGGCACTACAAAACTGAACGACCAATCCCCATTCTGTATGCCCGCACGTCCGCGATAGAGTAGATTTCGGTATTCGGGATAGGAGGTCGGGGGAGAGTCACTGCTGTTTCCCAAGGTTCGAACGCTTATGGGTTTATCAAAGACCGAAGGCACCAATTCGCCCTGAAAGTTTGTGCGCTTAAGACCAGTCTGTGCATCCACAATTTCCCCGTCGATGCGCACAAGCGCTAAAGCTTTGAGGGTATCTCCATAGGGGGTTACCTGAACATTGTTGATTCGGGTGAGGTCAATGCCGTCGTTTGGATAGGCCAGTCGCAGAGCGGGGTCGCCCAGGAGGGTAAAGTTTCGCGTGTTGATGGACCCCAAATCGGAATTAGAAACCCGCATAAATACCTCCCCCATGGTGGGCTTTTGTCCGTTTGGCCCCATGCGAAACAACTCGTCTCGGTAGAGGCGTGTGCTGAGCATTTTGTTGCCGAACGTGAATGTGATGCGGGTGGTGGTCATCAATGCGATCGCACCACCCATAGGGTTCAACATAACGGCTTCACCTGCACTGAGCCCACCCGGGTTGTCGAATCGGGTGAATTCACAGGTGGCGGTAACCATGAGGGGCAGGCGGCCCTCCGATTTCCATTCCCGGATTTCGGGCAAGGTCACAATGCGCTCTTCTGCCCATCCATTCACGCCACCGTGCCCCATATAACCGACCACAAGTGCGCCACGAGTCATGCGGGCGTTGATGTCGCGGTTCACCTCTGGGTAGCGGTTGCCGCCCGGCCGCGAATCTCGCCGATAGGCATCCAAATAGACTTTTTGAACAATTGCAGGCGTGTAGGTGGTATCCCAAATTTTGGCCATGTCCTCCATATCGCTGAGGTGGAGATTTCCGTCGCCATCGTCGGCCACCAGCATCACCCGATTTTGCCAGTCACCCCGCGCGTTGGGGTGGAGGTAGCGGTTAATTTTATCGACCATTTCCTTGGCTTGTTGAACGGAGCGTGCGGGAAGACGACCCACGGCCACGTCCATTCGGTCGCCCCCACCTTCTCCAAAGCCCCCTTCCCAGTCGTCGAGCAGTGCCACATAGGCGTCGGAACAATAGCTATTGACCGGACTACTGCTGTTTCGGCTTTGGTAGGTGGGCACCAAATTCGTATTGCCCGCTACCCTATTTTTGTAGTCGTAGGAGGCCGACCCGAACAAGAGCATATAGCGTGGGGCAGTGGTTGAACCCCCCGCAGCCCGCGTATAAAGCATCCGCATAAAACTGCGGATGGCCACAAGGTCTTGCCTGCCACAGGAAAACTCGTTGTAGAGTTCAGCGGGCGTCACCACGATGACCGAAAGCTGGTCCTTTTGCCGGTGGATTTCAGCAATTTGTTCGGCCTGAACCCGAAACTCAGGTGCCGCAACCACCACCATGTCCATGGGTGCTGTGCCGTGGAGGTTTTGGTTGGCTACCGTACCCGCTGCTACCGGAAGGGGAAATGAACTGCCCTGGAACACAGCGAAACGCCTCAGCGATCCACTATGGGCTGTGAATGTCCGTGTGCCGTTCCCACCATCCACATGCTGAAGAGATTTAATCGAATCGACCTGCGTTACGTCCCACACCAGGGCGTCGGACGACAACCCGGCTATTCGGTAAGCGGTGACACTTCCTGTCGAAACGCCCATGGGGTAGTCGACCCAAGTCACCTGACCGGTTGCTGGGGCGGTAAGTGGGCGCTTTCCCACCACTTCTATGCGGTCGAGCCATCCAATGGCACTGCTGTTTGGTTTATTGTATTGAAGTGTAAGATTCAGGCTGTTGCCCGTCAAACTCATTTGGGTAGACAGTACGCCTTCCGCCATATAAGGTGTGGTGTAGTCGGGCGACACCTGCGGCAAACTCAAGCTTCCGAGCGGGATGCCAGCCTGGCTCAAATTGAATGTAGAGGGGGTGCTGAAGCAACGTGCGGCCAAATGGGTGCGGATGCTGACAGGTCCTGAGGGCGAAACCGGAAGGCTGAAGGGAAATGTTCGCTGTGTGATGAGGTCAAATTCCTCCCCATACCAGGTGCGACCACTTTTGATAAGGTTTTTGAGATCTTGCTCGTAGGCCAGCATAAAATCACCTTCCGAAGTGGTTTGCGTTGCCACAGCCGTTGTGGTTTCCTGGGCGATCCGCGCCCCACTGCTGCCACCAAAGGTCAGGAAACAAAAGCTGGTGTCGGCGTAGATGTTGGTTTGGTAGCGCCAGGTTTGTCCCGCCACATCGTGTGTCCAGGTATGAGCGCCACCGGCATAAAACAGGAAGAAATCGCCCAAATCCAAGCGCCCATCTTGTTCACCCACCGCATAGATGGGGGTTTCTACGAGGTCGTCGTACCGAAATTGCATGTTGTTTTCGGGGAGCATCCCCCCGCCATCACCATAAACTTTTATCGTGCGCGGGTCAATATTGGCAGCGGGTTCCCCGGTGAGTTGCGACAAAAATTCGGGGGTAAGGCGGTAAATTCCTGTGGTTGGAATGCCAAGACGGTACCAGCGACCCTGGGCAAGTTTCGATTGACCTGCGAATGAGGATGCACTTCTTTCAGGCTCGGTGTGATTGAAGGGTGAGGACACCGATTTTTGATCGAGTCTGAAGTGGGTGAGGCGCTCCGTAACGCCTGAGGCCAAACGACGCAGCGGACGTATGCTGTAGTGGGTGTAGGATTCTCCCCGTTCAAAAGTGTACACTTGCTCGATCGTACATTCAGCGGGCAAGTCGAATAAGGCAACGGCTGCCGCGTCCAGATCATCGAGGCCTTCGAAAACCAGGTTGGATAGCGACAACGCAAAAGTACCCGCTATACTGCCCTTGATCAAGGGTTCTCCGATTTGGTGATCTGAATAGGAGCAAGTGGCACACTGTAGGATGCGGTTGAGTCCGGCCCAGGCTGAGTCGGGTTGAATCGACTTCTGCCAGATTATTTTTGTCCCCAATGACTCGTCTGTTTGCGCCAATAGGCCCGAATGAACTGCGGCGCTCATCAATACCATTAAAAGCAATCGGTTGATGGTGGTTTTATTGCTCATAATTTATTGCTCATAACGAATAATGAAAAGCGAGTTTTACAGATCCCAAGTGCGCGTCTCAAAAGTAAGTGTCACAATAAACGAAAAAACGGGGGGTTATTGTTTGGTTGGGCTGGCCAACATTTTTTTTCTGAAGTATTGCTAATCTCAAGAAAATAAACAATTTTTGCCGTTCGACTATATTATGCAACTACGTCTCCTGCCATCTCTCTTCCTGTTAGCTTTCATTGTCCCTTTGGGATTGATCGCTCAGGATGTTGCATTTTCTCAATTTTACGCGAATCCAATCTATCTGAATCCCGCCTTTGCGGGTTCTTCAATTGGCCCTCGGGTGACCATGAATTACCGCAACCAGTGGCCTTCGCTGGCGGGTGATTTTGTGACCTATTCCGCTTCTTACGATCAATTTGTGCCCTCATTATACGGTGGTGTAGGAATTCAGGTGATGTCAGACCGAATGGGTGCCGGTAGTTTTAAATCGACCCATTTGGCATTGGTTTATTCCAATCATTTGAAATTGTCGCGCTCGCTTGCCCTTAAAACAGGTTTTCAGTACCAGTATGCCCAACGCAGTTTGAATTGGCAGTCACTCATCTTCCCGGATCAAATTGATGCGCGCACGGGGGTAATCTCAGGCGTAACATCTGAAATTTTGCCCAATCAGGGCTTGTCCAATGCCAACATGCATGATTTTAGCGCAGGCATGATGATCCATTCTGAAAAGATATTTTTTGGCGGGTCTGTGCATCACCTTACCGAGCCGAATCAGTCGTTAATTCCCGAAGCGGAGGTCAAATGGCCGAGACGCTATACTGCACATGCTGGATTAAACATTGAATTGCCGAAGACCTCATACCGTTCACCAGCAACGATCATTTCTCCAAATGTAATTTACATGACCCAAGGTCCCTCGAATCAATTGAATGTTGGCGCCTATGTCAATAAGGGCCCTTTAGTTGGAGGCTTGTGGTTTAGGGCGGTTCAACAATATCAAACGCGAACAACAACTTCAACGGGTTTGGAGTCGATGATATTCCTACTGGGTCTACAACAGGGTGTTTTTCGTTTTGGCTATAGTTATGATATGACCTCTTCGGCTTTGAAAGCGGCTGCCTTGGGCTCGCATGAAATTTCGCTGGGGATACAACTCGAACCTTATGATCGTGGAAGAGGACCGAAGAGGGTTCTCCAAGCCATACCTTGTCCCAAATTTTAAAGACGTATTCATTCTAATCCAATGTTAAAAAATTATTTCTCTCTGATTTTAATTACTGTAACCTTTATTTCTTGCTCTAAGCAAAGATCCAGTACTACAGGATGGAATTTAAATGATCCTGTTAATGGTGGTTTTGAAGTGGTTGCGCAAGAACAAATTACTGGCCCTGGTTTGGTTTTAATTGAAGGGGGACGCTTCACAATGGGAATGGCACCTCAGGCAAGTACCCTTGATCACGATCAAAACATGAGAAATGTTTCTGTTCCATCTTTTTATATGGATCAAACAGAGGTATCGAACCAATCCTATTTGGAGTACCTTTTTTGGGTTTATAGAGTGTTTGAAGAAACCAATCCTGAGATTTATGATGCGGCATTGCCCGACACCAATGTTTGGCGGAGCGAAGTCGACTTTAATGAGCAGTATGTGAGTACATATTTACGTCATCCAGCATTTTCAAACTATCCAGTGGTCGGTGTGAGCTGGCGTCAGGCGATGGATTTTTGCTCCTGGAGAACCGACCGCGTGAACGAGCAGATTCTTATCGATAATGGTTATATCAAGCATAGTCCGAAACAGAAGGCAGACGATAATTTCACGACAGATGCATATTTGGCTGGCCTTTATAAGCCAGCTAACAATAAGTTGAGACCCAATTTAGCGCCCGGTTCGGAAACACGTAATATTCGTTGGGAAGATGGTTTGCTTTTGCCGCCGTACAGACTTCCAAGTGAGATGGAGTGGGAATATGCTGCATTTGGTCATGTTGGCAATTCTATTGCAGAAAATGTTGTGGAGTATAGAAACTACCCATGGAATGGCAACCAGTTGCGCTTCCCCTATGGTAAGAAGCAAGGGGTAATGTTGGCTAATTACCGACGGGATAAGGGTGATTATATGGGCGTAGCGGGTCGACTGAATGATAATGCTGCGCCCGTAGGCCCAGTTAACGCTTACTGGCCTAATGATTTTGGTCTGTATAACATGGCAGGTAATGTAAATGAATGGGTGGCTGATGAGTTTCGATCTGTAATTTCAGAAGAAAGTGATGAGTTCAATGGTGCTTATGGTCACGCATTATTATTGACCAAGAGAGATGTCGAAACGCGTCAATTTTCTAAAGACAGTACTGGACGACTCATCAAAGAACGTGATCCTAAGCGATATACGATTCCTGGTCCGTTGGACCTGATTTCAGAGGATGACGGAGCTGGAGTTGAAACTGTGGTTAGTGAGGGTGAAGTTGCTGTGACTGAAGGTTCTGATGAGTTTGGTGGTAATACGGAGAACATTGATGCGGACCGCAGCAGTATGTTGAATGCTCGTCGCCGTGTATACAAAGGTGGATCATGGAAAGATATGCCGCATTGGTTAAATCCATCTACGCGGCGCTACCTCGATGAGGATATGAGCCGCAGCGATATTGGTTTCCGTTGCGCCATGACCCGTATGGGTGCCCCTCGCTAAATTTGCTCGATTGCTTTAATGAAAAAGGCTGGCTCATTGAGTTAGCCTTTTTCATTTTGTTGGGTTCCAGCTTGGTTTGTTTTTGTTGGGTTCCAGCTTGGTTTGTTTTTGTTGGGTTCCAGCTTGGTTTGTTTTTGTTGTCGCCGGTCTGCAGTGACAAATTACTGATAACGCAGCAGCAGTTGGTTTTTTTCAACCGATGTTCCTTCTTGGGCAGAAATGTCGGCCACTACCCCGTTATGTGCTGCTTTTAGTACATTTTCCATTTTCATGGACTCCAGGATCAGCAATGGGTCGCCTTTGGTCACCTGATTTCCCACTTTCACCAAAATCTTGAGAACCATGCCGGGCATGGGGGATTTTAAATCTTGTTTTTGGGAATTCGCTCCAGCAGAATGGCCCATTTTGTTCAAAAGGCGATCGCGCTCGGTGGTTAATTGGAGGGATATGGGTAGGCCATCGACCGAAACAACCAATGATCCGTTTTCTGACTTATGGATGCGCGTGGCGTAATTTTTGCCTTGTATGCGCACATAAACAGCACCATCGCAACGGATGAGTTCATATTGAACCTCTCGGCCTGGTTTCCGCCAACCATCAACGGAACGTTCCAATGTGAGGGTGGGTTTGTCTGGAAGGTCGTTAAATTGAACTTCGATCATAAATGATTGCCTGTATTAAACGGGTTGCCTGCCATAAAAGTGAAAGGCACAATTGCAAATATAGCCCACAGTTCAATGTGGTTTTGCATTTATTTTCCTATATTTGCGGCAGTTTTGATAGGGGGGCTTCGGTCCCCCTTCTTTTTCGATGTCTATGAACCACCATCAATTAACGGAATTCATCACTGCTTTTTTAACCGACCGTTTGGTAGGTGCCTCGCACTTCCTGGTGGGGGTGAAGGTGGCAGCCGATTTGCGGCGGGTAACGGTTCTGCTTGATGGAGATGAGGGCGTGGATGTTGATTTTTGCGCAAAAATAAGCCGAGAAATTGGCGAACAGTTGGAGTTGATGGAGGAGGTGCCGGCTTATGTGCTCGAAGTGAGCTCGGCGGGTGCAGACGCTCCCATGAAAATCATGCGTCAATTCCCCAAACATATAGGACGACAGTTGCACGTACGTTTTAAATCGGGTTTAGAAGACGTTAAGGGCGAGCTGCTGTCGGTGCAGGAAGATGAGCTAACCCTTCGCGCGATCACAGCCGGAGCCAAAAAGAATAAAACCAAAGCGCCTGATAGCGAACCATCCATAACCATACCCTTTAATGAGATTGAATATGCACGTGTTATCATCCAGATGTAATTCATAAAACCATGATGAATATCAATTTAACCAGTTCATTTAGCGAATTCAAAGAGCTAAAAAATATTGACAGAGCCACTATGATGCGGGTTATGGACGACGTTTTTCGTACCATGGTGAAGCGGAAATATGGTACTGATGAAAATTTTGACATCATCCTCAACGTGGAGAAAGGCGACTTAGAAATTTGGCGGAACCGAGAGGTAGTGGAGGACGATTCAGAAGAAGTGGGTGAATTCGACAAAATTTCACTTTCCGAGGCCCGCCGCATAGAGCCCGATTTTGAAGTGGGGGAGGAAGTTTCGGAGGAGATCAAGCTGGTTGATTTTGGACGTAGAGCCGTTTTGGCCGCACGACAAATTTTGGCACAGCGCCTTCAGGAATTTGAGCGCGATAAGCTTGTTGCGCGCTATCAAGACCGAGTGGGTGAAATCATCACGGGCGAAGTATACCAGATTTGGAAGCGGGAAATTATGGTGCTCGATGACGAGGGCAATGAGCTGATTTTGCCCAAGTCGGAACAGATTCCGGGAGACTTCTACAACAAAGGGGAAACCATCCGTGCTGTGATCCTAAAGGTGGAGGCATTGGGCGGGCAACCCCGCATCATCATTTCCCGAACCGACGCCAGCTTTTTGACGCGGCTCATGGAACTGGAAGTGCCCGAAATCTTCGATGGGCTTATCACCATTCGCAACATAGTTCGGGAGCCCGGTGAACGGGCAAAAGTGGCCGTTGAAAGCTACGACGACCGTGTAGACCCTGTTGGCGCTTGCGTAGGCATGAAAGGATCCCGTATTCATAGCATCGTTCGCGAGTTGCGCAACGAGAGCATCGACATCATTAACTACACCAATAACCTCCAACTCTATATTCAGCGATCGCTTAGTCCAGCCAAAATAACCTATATGGAGTTGTTGGCGGATCAAAAGAAGGCGAAGGTGTTTTTGAAGCCTGATCAAGTGGCACTGGCCATTGGAAAGTCAGGTCACAACATCCGCTTAGCCGGAAAACTCACTGGATTTGAAATTGATGTGTTCCGCGACGAAGCTGAAGAGCAGGATGATGTGAATTTAGATGAGTTTGCGGATGAAATAGAGGGCTGGGTATTGGATGAATTGAAGGCCATCGGTCTCGATACCGCCCGCGCAGTGATGGCGCTGGATCCCCAGGATTTGGTGCGCCGAACCGACCTTGAAGAAGAAACAATTAACCATGTACTGGCAGTTTTGAAAGCGGAATTTGAATAGGTCACCTAGCTGAAGCAATAATAAAACAGTACATCCACCCCAAACCAACCGAATGTCAGAAGGAACCATCCGAATAAAAAAGGCAGCCACCGAGTGTAACATCAGCGTTTCGCACGTGGTGGAACACCTGTCAAAAGCCGGCTACACGGTTGAGGCGAATCCCAACGCCAAAATCACGGAAGAGATGTATCAGCGTCTGCTGAAGGATTTTGGTCAGGATATCAAAGTGAAGGAGCAGGCTGCTTCATTGAATATGGGTCGACCTGCGCGTGAAGAGGCGCCAGCGCCTAAAGCAGAATTTGTTCCCACGGCACCGGCTGTGCCAGAGCCTCAAGAGGTTTTGGTGAAAGGACTTTCTACCGCTCCTGCCCGATCCGCCCGTTTAACCGCCGACAAGCCAGAATTGAAAGTGGTGGGCAAGATTGCCATGGATGAGAAAGGGCGACCACTTGTGGAGGGTAAGGCGAAGGCCAAGGATACCAAAACTACAGATGAGGGTCGGGCTGAAAGCGGTGCTGCTTTGATAGCGACAGAAAGCGAAAGCTCATCGGAAGTTTCTGCAGTTGACACCACTGCTTCAGCCGCGTCTAAATCAGAGCATTCTGAATCGACTGCTTCGAAGAATGTGGAGGAGAAAGGGGATGGGTCAATCAGCTCAACTGAGGCTGCGCGAATGTCGAAGGGAGCGGTCTCAAACAAGCCCAAGTCTGCCGATGTTGAATTAACCGCATCTGCCAGCGATTCAGGCTCTGAAACTTCAGGTGATAGGGTACATACGGCCGGTGATGCGGCACAAACGGCAGGTTTTACGGCACAAACTTCAGGTGATAGGGCACAAACGGCAGGTGATAGGGCACAAACGGCCGGTGATAGGGCACAAACGGCAGCTTCTGATACGGCTCATAAAGCGTCTTTGTCTGCTTCAGCAGACGCACCGGAAGGTGATGAGGATGTGATCAGGGCTAAGGCCGATAAATTACAGGGAACGCGGGTGTTGGGAAGCATCGACCTGAAACAGTTCGAGAAGAAAAAGCCGGTGGCGAGTTCGGTCGAAACCAATCCCACCAAAAGAAAGCGTTTGCGTACTGATCCCACCCCGCCCGCTCGTCCTGCGGGTCCGGGTACGCCACCCAACAGGCCGAACAGCGGCCCAGGTGCTGGACAGGGCGACCGCAGACCTGGCGTTGGTGGTCGACCAGGAGGGCCGCCGCCACGTCCTGCAGGTGGAAGTCGGAAACGACCCGCCATGCCGGCGCGTCCGGAACATTCTGAAAAGGACATACAGGATCAGATCAAGGCCACCATGGCCCGACTTCAAGGTGGTGGAAAGGGCGGTGCTAAGGCCCGAATGAAAAGAAAGGGCCGTGGAGATGGCGGTGCCGACGAAGTGCTGGCCGACGGCGAGAAAATGAAGCTACAGGTAACTGAATTCCTCACCACGGGCGATTTGGCTCAGTTGATGGATGTTTCTGTTGCCGAGATTATCCAAAATTGCTTTATGTTGGGCTTGGTGGTGACGATCAACCAGCGCCTCGATGCGGAAACGATTGCGGTAGTGGCCGACGAATTTGGCTATGAAGCGGAGTTTATTTCGGCCGACGCGGGTGAACCCGAGTTGATTGATGAGGATGATCCAGACCGGATGACCGATCGTCCACCGATTGTAACTATCATGGGTCACGTCGACCATGGTAAAACTTCATTGCTCGACTACATCCGCAAAGAAAATGTGATTGCGGGTGAGGCCGGCGGCATTACCCAGCACATCGGTGCTTATGCTGTTCAGCTCGCTGATGGTCGGCACATCACGTTCCTCGATACGCCAGGTCACGAAGCCTTTACAGCCATGCGTGCCCGCGGTGCCAAGGTAACTGATATCGTTGTGGTGGTGATCGCGGCAGATGACCAGGTCATGCCCCAAACCAAAGAGGCCATCAGCCACGCACAGGCCGCTGGCGTGCCCATTATTTTTGCCTTCAACAAAATGGATAAACCTGCCGCCGATGCTGAGCGTATCAAGGAGCAGCTTTCTCAGCTGAATATTTTGGTTGAGTCGTGGGGTGGTAAGTACCAAGATCAGGAGATTTCAGCGAAGAAGGGGACGAACGTCGATTTATTGCTCGAGAAAATCCTTCTTGAAGCCGAGATTCTTGAGTTGAAAGCAGATTCTGAGAAAAGGGCGGCGGGCACAGTGATTGAGGCTAGCCTCGATAAGGGCAGGGGTGTCGTGACCACGGTATTGGTGCAAGGTGGAACCCTGAGTGTGGGTGATCCCATCTTAGCGGGAGCTAATTTTGGCAAGGTGAAGGCCATGCTCAACGAACGGGGACAACGGATTCGGGAGGCTGGGCCATCAACGCCTGTTCAGCTTCTTGGTTTCAACACGGCCCCTACAGCGGGTGATATCCTCATCGTGCCTGAATCGGAGGCGGTTGCGCGCGATATCAGCAGCAAGCGCCAACAATTGCTGCGCGAGCAGGGCATTCGTACACGTAAACACATTACCCTTGATGAAATTGGCCGCCGTTTGGCCATTGGCAATTTCAAGGAGTTGAAATTGGTGGTGAAGGGCGACGTGGATGGATCGGTTGAGGCCCTGAGCGATTCGCTCATGAAGCTGAGTACGGAGCAGATTATGGTGACCGTGATCCACAAAGGTGTGGGGCAGATTACAGAGTCGGATGTTATGCTGGCCTCTGCTTCGGATGCGATCATTGTTGGCTTCCAGGTACGTCCGTTGGCGTCTGTGCGTAAGCTGGCTGAGCAAGAGCAGATCGATGTGCGGACCTATTCGGTGATTTATGATGCCATCGAGGAGATTAAATCAGCTATGGAAGGCATGTTGGCACCCACCTTTGAGGAAAAAGTGTTGGGCACAGTGGAAATCCGCGAAGTATTCAAGATTACCCGTGTAGGGAATATTGCGGGTTGTATGGTTTTGGAGGGCAAGGTCACCCGCAACTCAAAGATTCGTTTGCTGCGCGAGGGGGTTATCGTACATACGGGCGAACTGGCCTCTCTCCGTCGCTTTAAAGACGACGTGAAGGAGGTGAACCATGGCTACGAATGTGGATTAAATCTCACGGGCTACCAAGACATTCGCGTGGGCGATATCATTGAGGCCTTCGAGCGGGTCGAAGTGAAGGCCCGTTTGTAGTGTGCTTGGGGTGGATGTTGAACAGGGCATAGAACTATTGGCCACCCTAACGGGATTAGTCAGCGTTTGGCTGGCTCGACGTGCTCATGTGGGGCTCTTCCCGATTGGATTGGTGAGCACGGTCCTCTTGGTGGGGATCAGCTATCGGCAGGCGCTATACGCGCACGCAGGCATTAACTTCTGGTATAGTATGATGGGGCTTTATGGATGGTGGCGCTGGTCGACTACCCGCAGCGAGGGTCGAATTGGTCGGGCTACTGCAAAGGCTTGGTGGGTTGCCGTGATTTTGATGTTGGCCGCTTGGCTGGTGTTTACCTATGTCCCCGTTTTTTTGGGACTCAACCCTTTGAAATTTCTGGATGTGATGAGTTCATCGATTGCCGTGGGCGCTATGTACCTCATGTCGGCGCGACATACGGAGCATTGGCTGCTGTGGATTCTGGCCAATGCGCTGTTTACGTATTTATTTTTTGCCGCTGGGCACCCACTCATTGCGGTTCAATACTTGGTATTCATCCTGCTGGCGATTTGGGGCTGGCGGAGCTGGTTGCTCAAGGAGGAGGCCTGCGAGGATCTGGAAAATAGCCCCGAGATAGCCAAATAGGGCCTAAACTGCCGAAAATAGCCCCGAGATAACCAGAATATAGCCTCGAATTAATCCGAAAATGGTTCGATTAGTCGTAGAAGGCCATGATCACGGGCATAATGAGCATCATGACGCTGTAGGCGGGGTCTGGCTCGGCTGGAGAAATGAGTCCAGGTTTGTTCGGACTGTTCAACCGCACCACCACCTGATCGCAGGAAAGATTCGACAGCATTTCGATGAAGGTTCGTCCGTTGAAGCCGATGGACATATCGGGGCCATCCCATGAACAGGCAATCGACTCTTGAGCGTGACTCGACAAATCGGAATCTTCCGACACGACCTTCAACTCGCTGCCCGATAGGTTTACCCGTATCAAGTAGGTCGATTTATTGGCATAGAGCGATGTCCTCCTCAAGCAATTCAATAGACTTTGACGTGAAATGATGAGTTTATAGTCGTTGCCTGTAGGAATGACACTTTTGTAGTCGGGGAAACGTGCGTCGATGAGTCGGCAGGTTAATTCTGTTTCACCAAAATTAAAATAAGCATTGGCACTGTCGAAGCGCAGTGAAATATCGCCAGAGATGTCTGAAAGTAGGTTTCGCAGCAGCTGAACCGCCTTGCGGGGCAAAATAAACTTACCTGAAAGGTTGGGTCCTGTCATGTGGCAAGAATGCGTGGCCAACTTATGGCCATCGGTGGCAGCGAAATGAACGCCGGTGGTGTCCATGTCGACCAAAACGCCGACCATCGCTAAACGCAACTCATCAGTACTCACCGCAAACAGCGTGTGGTTGAGTCCTTCTAGAAATGCATGAGCGGGCATCGTGAATTCCTGGTGGAGTTCGGCAGGCCCTGTGAGGACGGGAAATGCCGCTGGATCCTCACCGAGCAGTTGATATTCACCCGAATCGGTACTCATGGAAATGCTGTAGCTGGTCTCGTTCATATTGAGCGTTACCGGTTGCTCACCGAGCGACTTTAAAGTCTCCAATAAAAAACGACTGGGAACGGCTATGCGCATCGACCCTTTGGCCTCCACATTCATGCGGGTGGTGAGGGTGGTGTTGAGGTCGGTTGCCAGTAAGGTGAGGTTTCGGTCCTGAATGTCAAAGAGAAAATTCTCAATGATGGGCGATAGGGGGTTAGCCTGAATCACACCCTGTAACTTTTGAAGGTTTTTAAACAGCGCCTGGGCCGAAACGATACATCTCATGGGAATGGGAAAATGGTTAACGCGGATCTGTTGGCTGTTCGAGGCCAACTAACCTACAAAGATAAGAAGACAACTTCAATCTCGTGAATGCGCGGAGCGTCCGTTGGCCTGAATGAGGTCACGAAGGGTGAAATACATCCACGGAACACTACGTTTTTGGATAAAACCGAAGTCATTGCCTTCCTTATAGTAGAAATAATCGCGGTCGAGGTCGGGCATGACCCCCAACAGAACCACATCTAATTGGTTGAGTTGGCTTTTTGGATAAAAACTCAGTTGATGCGATTGGCCGTTGCGCAGCGTAATGTTCAGACTATGGCGCATAGGTGCCATTTCCACGATACTGTCTTTCATCACCCCGTGGTTGTCGTAGCCCTCGACGGGAATTTGTCTGGCCCCCCCAAAAAGTGCTGTGAGATTTTCATTGGAAAGTGCGGAAATAGGCTTCCCGCTTCCATCATACAAGGCGAAGCGTCTAGGTCCGAGTAGTTCTGCGCGATAAGAATACCCAGGTGTATCGGGGAAACGGGCTTCGATAGACCTGATGCTATCGGGATGAATTCTCAGCAAAATCCGCTCTCTCCACTCCTCCTCGTTGATGAAAAACCGGGGTGTGAGGTAGCCTTCAGTACCCGGAACATGCAGGATATAGGGCAATTCGGCACCTTCGCGGATGGCATATGTGCCTCGTGAATCGATGGTAGAGTAGCCGATATACAATACAGATAGCTTTTTCCCTCGGCTGTAGATCTCAACTTTGCGGCCGATGCTGGCCAATTGCTTGCGGATGTTGTCGACTGCCGGACGGGGAACCGGCGATTTCACCTGCATACGCAGCAGGGCATCGAGCAGGGCAGACATGGCGTCGGGTCGGGCGGTGTATTGGCCATTGACCTTCCATTGACCTGGCCCAGCCTTCTCCAATAATACCCGGCCGCCCGTTTTATCGGCCATAAAAATCCGGTCAACTACCGAAGTATCTGGAATGGAAAAGGTGGTGTCTTCAAGGTCAAGCGTACTCGACGTCCGTTGCTGATAGACCCACCAACTCAGCAACAGCAGCAGCAAAAGGATGGCAAGGTAAATGATGTTTTTACGCATAGTTGGGGTGTTTTTGACCGAATTTGCGCACCCTCAGCCGATACCGTATGCCACCGAAGATGAAAAGCAAGCCGATGGGGAGGCCGAGGTTGAACAACTGCCAAAGCAATTGCTGGCTTTTCACTTTTTCGCCATCGAGCAGGCGGAGGCGAATCTGCCGCGAACGGATGTTTAATAAGCCTTCCCGATCCACCAAATAGTCGATGGTGTTCTGGAGAAACACCTTATTTCCGTAAATCTGACGACTGTAGCGGTCGTAGCCCAACGGAAAAATATCTCCGGATCTCTTGCTCACATCGTTGCGGATGATATCGCCGTCGGCCACCACCACCATTCGTGTGGGGGCGCTTTCCTTGATCGGTTTCATGTTGAGCGAATCGCTGGCGCGTAGGGCGAAGTCGTTGAGGTATCGGTTGTGTAGGGCCGAGGGAAACCGGCCTTCGAGGAGAACGGCGAGGGCCAGCCCCGGACGGTTATATGCACTGGGGTCGTCGGGTTCAAGGGCCAGGTTGAGGTTTACACGAGCAGGCGACATCATCCGCCGGCTCTGACTGCCCGACTGCAGGAGAACGGTGCGTTGCAGTTGATCCGTTCCAACATAGTCGATCGTCCCCGTAAATCGAAGGTACACGGGGTCGATGTTTCGGGTGATGGGGTGTGCCGGATTCCCGTTCACCAACGGAAAATAGGGCCAAGGGAATAGTTTTTGCTGGGGTTGACCAGCGAGCATTCCGTACACCACAGGGATGGGGCCGCAGCGTACATCCTGTACCAAATCAGGGTTGATTCTGATTCCATAGCGGAACATCATATCGTCGAGGTTGAGGCTGCGGTCCATGGCCATGAAGTAGTTTTCGGGGGTCATGCTGTCCATTTCTGCCGCCACGGCATCCACCATCCACAATATTCGCCCGCCCCGCATGAGGAAGTGATCGATTTTATAGCGACTCCAATCGGTGAAGGGCTCTGTGGGCTTGGCCACCACCAGTACATCAACATCAGCCGGTATGGGCTCGATGGTTTTAATGTTGTAGCGTATGAGTTTGTATTGATCGGATAGGGCTGCGGCCATATCGCTTACCGAACGGCCATCGAGCTCGCCGTGGCCTTCGCTGAAGGCGATGGTTGGCTGTTTCTTTTGGGTGGCAATACGGATGGCGCGTACCATGGCGTATTCGAGGCCTTCTTCCGAGGCATTTAGGATTTCTTGAGGGCTGTTGCCCGCACCAGACCCCAGGAGGAAATTGGTAGCAATTTCTTTGTTGCGGTAGTAGACCACCGCTCCGGGCCACACTACTTTTCGGGTGACTCCCTCTGTCGTTCGGTTTTCCAAATCGGTGGGCTGAAGCCCCAATTTATAGAGTTGCTCATAGAGCTGGTTAGCGGTCTTTTCATCGGGTTGATCCGAGGGATCGGTGAAGGTGAATTCGAGTTTTCCGCCCGATAAACGGCGCATTTCTGTAAGCTGGTCGCGCACCGCATCGCGGAGCTTACGGAATCCAGGGGGGAATTCACCTTCTAGGTACACATGCACATAGACCACATCATCGAGTGATTGGAGCAGGCGCGCCGTGGATGGGGATACGGTATAGCGTTGCTCGCGTGTGAGGTCGAGCCGGGTGTAGAGAAAGCTGGACAGCACATTCGCCGAAACGAGGATTCCGATCCAGAGCACCAGGCGGAACCACTTCTTTTTGTTGAGGACCTGACGGGTGAGCGCAAGAAATAAACTGATAAAACTGAGAAAAAAAACCAAATCGCGGGTGTCGATGACCCCTTTACTGAGCGCGTAATAATGTGCGCCCAGACCGAGTTGTTCTACTAAATGTTGGATGCGCCCGTCGATGGGCAAGAGGTAGAGGCTGTCGAAGGCCGAATAGCTGAAAAAACAGAAGAATACCCCGAGGATGAAGGCCACTAATTGGTTTTCGGTGAGGGCTGAGGCCAACAGACCGAGAGAAACAAAGGCAGCGCCGAGCAAAAGCAGGCCCATATATGATCCGGCGATGCCTCCCGTGTCGATGTTGCCTACAGGGTCGGCCAGGAACCACAACGATACCGCATAAAATAGGGTGGGGAGCAGGGCAAAGGCCACCAAGGCTGTGGCCGCGAGGTATTTGCCGAGGATGATTTGGGTGTCGGTGATGGGTGAGGTGTAGAGGAGCTCGAGGGTGCCGCTGCGGCGTTCCTCCGAAAAGAAGCGCATGGTGATGGCCGGGATGAGAAACATCAAGATCCATGGGCCCATGCTGAACAACTGGTCGAGGTGTGCATAACCATATTGCAACAAGCTGTAATCGGGGAATACCCACATGATCAGGCCCGTAACGAGCAAAAACACCAAAATCACCACATAGGCCATCAGGCTGTTGAGGTAGGCCGACCACTCTCTCAAGAACAGGGCGCGCATATCAGGTTTGTCGGGTTAGGGTGCGGAAAATATCTTCGAGCGATGAACCGGGGTGTGCTTCGCGCAGCGACTGGAAGTCGGAATCGGCCACCAAACGGCCGCGTGCGAGCATCAGCACATGCGTGCACAAGGTCTCTACTTCTTGCATAATATGCGTGCTCAATAAGATCGTTTTATCACGACCTGTTTCTCGGATGAGGGATCGGATTTCGGTCAACTGATTGGGGTCGAGGCCGGAGGTTGGCTCATCGAGGATGAGCACTGGCGGATCGGGTGCCAACGCCTGGGCGAGCCCAACGCGCTGCCGGTATCCGCGCGACAACTGCCCTATTTTTTTGTGCTGTTCGGGTTGTAGGCCAGTCATTTCGATGAGCTGATCAACCCGTTTCTTGGGCTGAGCCACCTGATAGATGCGGCATACATAGTTTAAATACTCCTGAACATACATATCCATATACAGAGGATTGTGTTCGGGGAGGTAACCGACCTGGCGCTTGATTTCGATGGGATTTTGCTCCACTTCAAGCCCCATGACCTGGGCTTTCCCGGCATCCTGACGCAGGTATCCACTCAGAATCTTCATGGTGGTGCTTTTTCCGGCACCATTGGGTCCCAGTAGGCCAACTACGCCTGCGCCGTCGATGCTAAAGCTCAGTGCGTCGATGGCCTTCTGTTTGCCATATTGTTTAGTGAGCCCTTCTACGCGTACTGACATATCAATAATGGCATTTCATTGTGTTTAAGTCTTTTCAGGTTTATGTCTTTTGAGGTTTATGTCGTTTGCGTACGCCAACCTTGCTTTGTTGTGGTGCGGTCAGAATATTACAAGGGTGCAAAAATACCGCAACGCAACGAAAGTTGTTTCCTTTCACCAGCGAAGCAGCAGGCGACTACGGCTGATCCGGCCATCATTCCATTGAACCTCAACCCAACTTAAGCCTTCACCAGCCAGGCTAAGCGGATGTCGCCCTTCAGAACCCTCGAAATAGTTGATATAAACCGTTTTGCCCGTGGCATCGAACAACCGAATGGCATGCTTTCCTGAAGGGACGCGTTCAGGATTCCAAACAAGTGTGCTCACCCCCGAATGGGCGGGATTGGGGATCAATTGAATATCAACAATAGAAAGGCTGGCTGGTGGCGGCTCCGAACCCAACGAAGCGCCTTGATTGTGCAGAGTCATTAGCCCTCCGCGAAAGCTGCCCACCAACAGGTCGGGTAGACTGTCGCCATTGAGGTGGGCGGGGGCGGGGCAAACAAAACGACCCAAGCGGGTGCTGTCGGTTGTTCCTCGGATGCTGCTGTAGATCGATCGGGGCGATTCGGTCCAGATTGCCCCGGCTTGTAGGGAAACATCCGGGTAGAAAAACAGCCGGCCACGTTCGCTGCCCACCACCAAATCGGATTGCCCATTTCTGTTTAGGTCCGTAACCCGCGGCACAGCGTATCCGGTAAAAAACTCGGTTGTGTTCACTCCCCCCCATTCAGGAGCCGTGAGGGTAAATTGGGGGGTTAGACTACTGCCCTGGTTGAGGTAGAGTCGAAGTTTACCGTCGCGTGTGCCCAGAATCAGATCCTTTTTTCCATCAGCATTCAAATCATAGAGTTCCGGGGCCACCGCGGGCCCGGCGTCGGTCGGGCCATAGGCGGTGCTTTGCAAACTAAAGGCAAAGTTTCCCGGGCCAACCGATTCATTGCGGTAGAGGTGCAAGGGTCCGTCTTCATGGCCGAGCAAAAGGTCTGCCTTGCCGTCGCCATTGAGATCGCCAGAAGCCATCCGAATTCTCCGCAGGGAGAGGGTATCTGTCCGAAGGAATAGCGTATCCTGTGCCTCCCATATGGGTAGAAGCGCACTACCTGTATTCCTGTACAGATGAATGACACCATATTGTAAGGTGCTTTCGTGTGATACGAGGAGCTCCGGATGGCCATCACCGTCGATGTCGGCCACCAAAGGCGCGGAGCCTGTGCCGAAGTGGATCTGATCGCCGGTAAGGTAGTTGGTGCGCTGCAGCCTAAAACTATCGCGGACGTTGGCGCTTTGGTTTTTGTAGTACCACAGGTGGTTCTTGAGTCGGCTGTAATAATAATCGCCAGGGGCCACGAGCAGGTCTTTTCGTCCGTCTAAGTCCGCATCCACCAGAAATCCGGCACAAAAGCTGGGGACGTCACTTACGATGTCGTAGGCCGGGAAGCTGTCGAATACTTGGGTAATGCGCGCCGTATCGCGGCTCCCGCCGTTGCGCAGGTATTTGAGGAAGCGCGATTCTACATCTCCCAGCAGTATATCCACCAAACTATCGCCATCGGCATTGATGGGGGTTATGGTGGAACCCATGTGCAGCGGACGAGCCAGCACGCCGGGTACGGGAAGGGGTGGGAAACAGCTGCCGGTGAGCCCCATTTGAATATTGGAGTTGTTTTGGTTCTCTTCAAAGCGTCCCCAACAACGCGAAACCACCAGAAAGTCGAGCGAATCGCGTCGGCCGTAGCGCTCTACCGACATATTACGGTAGTAGGTGGCTTTCCCGATATCAAAATTATCAAAGGAGATGATGTCGAGGTCGCCGTCGCCATCCAAATCGGCGATTCCGGGCAAGTCTGAGTTAAGAACGAGCATACCCGCCCGAAATCCAAAGTCCCACATCGTCTCCAGGTTGTTCGCCCGCAATCGAAACATCGGTTGCCCGACCGAACCGATATTCTCATAAACCCGAACCCCCCCATTGGAACTGGTGAACAAATCGGTGTCGCCATCTCCCTCAAGATCGCCAAATACCATCCAATACCAGATTGGGGGAAATAAATCGGCATATTCAGGGGCCGGGGTATGCACCACTTCACCCGATGGCAAACGGGTGCGCAGCACCACCATGAGGTGATTCTCTGTTTTGTCGAATACCAATAGGTCGGTTGTTCCGTCGCCATTCACATCCATTTCAGCGATTTGACTCGAGGTTATGCCCCCCATCCAGGGTAATTGTAGGGTTTCGGAGCCGATGCGCACCGTCGGTCCGCTGCCTGTTCGCACCATGCGAAAGGCTTGTGCCGGGCTTTCATTCATCCCCCCCAAGCCAATGAAAAACAAAAAAACGAGTTGAAAGCGGTAGGTATGAGCAAAAATTCGGGGAATCGGGCGCATGGTATCCACAAAATTAGGAGGTTTGTGGGGTGAGTGGACACGCTACAACGGAAGATTTGTTCGGTGCTTTTGAGCGCGCGGGACATCGCGTGGCTACCGATAGCCGTAAGGTTCAATCGGGCGACTTGTTTTTTGCCCTAAAGGGACCGCGCTTCGATGGGCATGATTTTGTTCAACAGGCCATAGAAGTGGGGGTGACCGCGGTGGTGGTCGACCAAGAAATAGAGGGGGTCGATCCTGCGCGTTGCCTGAGGGTGCCGGATGTGTTGTCGGCCCTGCAGGAACTGGCCCATCAGTACAGAAGAAGTATCGGCGGATTAACCGTCATCGGTATCACAGGATCGAATGGGAAAACCACCACAAAGGAGCTCGTTCATGCTGTGTTAAGCTCGCACTACCGCTGCTATGCCACCCCGGGAAACCTGAATAATGCCTTAGGGGTGCCGCTCACCCTGCTTGGAATGCCGCGCGATACAGAGTTTTGTGTGGTGGAAATGGGGGCTAATCATCCTGGTGAGGTGATGCCACTGTGCGTAATGGCTGATCCTGATGTGGGGTTGGTGACGGCTATTGGGAAGGAACACCTCGAAGGCTTCGGAAGTTTACAGGCCATCATTGATACCGAAACGGAGCTCTACGCCTACTTAGGCCAAAGAAACCGACAGGCTTTCACACCAATGGAAGTGCCTGAGCTCATGGAGGCTGCACGCATCCACTGTGTGGCGCCTGCGCCCATCTATTACGGATCTTCGGCCGAAGCGGATTGCGTGGGGCGTCTGCTTCCGGGCGATTGGGCTGTTCGCCTGCAGTGGGAGAACAGCTACCGGTTGATGCTGAGGGCCCCTCAGCTCGAAACCCAGTTGTTTGGGGCCTACAATTTCAATAACATCATGGCCGCTGCTTGTTTGGGTCGCTATTTCAGCGTGCCGTATCAAAAAATCAATCAAGCCTTGGCCAACTATACGCCATCCATGAACCGCTCTCAATTGGTACACCGGGGCGAACGCAAGATCATCCTTGATGCCTACAACGCAAATCCGCACAGCATGCAGTTGGCCGTGGCCGGGTTGGCTGCGCTCACAAACGTTCAGCGGGTTGCTCTTTTGGGTGATATGATGGAATTAGGGGCGGCAGCTGATGAGGAACATGAGGCCCTGCTGCATCAACTCGTGTCGGTCAATCCTGAAGCCGCCTGTTTGTGTGGGCCTTTGTTTATGAAGCATCAGGAGGCCTTTCCCGGCTTCGATTTCTACCCAAATGTCGGGGCCTTGCTCGAATCGGGCCGACTTCAGGCTCTTCCGGCTCAATGTGCGGTGTTGGTGAAAGGCTCCCGTTCGATGGGCATGGAACGATGCCTCGAAGGCCTGGGTTGATACTTTTCGAAAGTATTTTAAAGGTTAGCAAGACTTTCTTAACCGATCATTCTGTTACCAAAATAGCGTAACCTTGGCTTAACATCCCCCGGCAGTGGGCCCACTACATTTGCGTGTTTTTATTAGCTATGGCCCACACCGACAACCTTCAACCGCATTTTTCGTCAACCACAGTACGTTATTGGTTGACCTTCATCGCCTTCAATTTGCTTTCAACCCTCTCGTTTGCGCAGCTGGGGTCGATTACGGGTGAAATCCGCGATAAAGGAAGTAACGAAACGCTCATCGGTGCGGCGGTGGTCATTAAGGGAACCTTGTCTGGTGCCTCGGCCGATCTCGACGGTCGTTATACCATTGCAAAAGTCACCCCCGGCTCCTACACGCTATCGGTACAGTACTTGGGATACCAGCCATTGGAGGTCACGGGCGTGGTGGTTACGGCCGGTGGCAGCACACGGGTCGATCTCTACCTCGAACAGGAGTCGACCAGCCTTTCCGAGGTGAAGGTGACGGCCGAGGCCCTTAAAACATCGGTCAGCACCATTCAGATGATACAGAAAAATAGTTTGGGCGTAATGGATGGTCTGTCGGCCGATCAGATTAAGAAATCTCCGGACCGAAATACGGCCGATGTGCTGAAGCGAACCAGTGGCACCAACATACAAGATGGTAAATATGTGGTGGTGCGTGGACTCAACGAGCGCTACAACCTGGCCCTGGTGAATGGCGCCATGCTTCCCGGCACCGAACCCGACAAAAAAGCCTTTTCCTTCGATTTGTTTCCCTCCGGGATGCTCGACAACCTCATCATCATCAAAAGTGCCCAGCCCGATTTGCCGGGTGAGTTTGCCGGGGGCATCATCCGCATCAATACCCGCGATGTACCGGATGATCCGTTCTTCAACATCAGTGTAGGCACGGGAATGAATACGCAGGCTACGTTTCGCGAGTACCGCCGCATGCAGGGGTCTAGCACCGATTGGCTGGGCTACGACAAAGATTTTAGGACTTTGCCTGCGGATTGGCCGGTCGATCGTTCGACCTTGGTTGGACTACCTGCCGAACAGCGCCTCGCCTTATCGCGTCAGTTCCGTAACTCGTATGCGACCAACAACCGCACAGCCCTTCCCTACGGCAGCTTTCAGATGTCGGGCGGCACCAAGGCCCTTTTGGGCCCCACCGAATTGGGTGTGATTGGTGCTCTTTCTTACAGCACTTCGCAACGGGTCAACTATTCCCGGGCGAGTGGATTTGGAGGCGTTGGAGGAGGTGCGGGTATTGGTGATTCGATGGGTGTTACACAGCTCATTTCGACCTACAACGACACCGCCTTTCATACCGATGTGAATTGGGGTGCCATGCTCAACTTCTCCGCACGTTTTGGTACAAACCACCGTATCTTTTTGAAGAATGCCTTTAACATCACATCGGATAATATTTTCACGGCAGGCCGTGGTTTCCGTACGGACGGTGAATTCGTTCCATACCGCCGATATCAGTATGAGTTTACCACCAACCAGCTGCTCACCAGTCAACTCGGCGGCGATCATTCGCTGCTGAAGAATAAGGTGCGGGTCGATTGGGTGGCTTCGAGCAGCAGAAATCGACGAGACCAGCCCGATTTTCGGAGGATTCGTTTGCTTTTGGCGCCTAATGCTGAGGGTGATACGGTATCGGTATTTCAGCCGCAGTTTCAGCCGAACGATGCAGATGGCTATCGCTTCTTCGCCGGACTGTCTGATGAGGTCAACAACGCTTTGGTCAACATCACGATCCCTTTCCGATTGGGGGCCAACAAACATGAATTTAAGACCGGCGTTTACGCCCAATCGAAGAGACGCACCTTCACCGCCCGCCCGCTGGGTTATGCCCGCGCTCCTGGATCGGTTCCATCGGATTCTTTGCTGAATCTGCCCCTCGAGCAACTCTTTGATACGGCCAATATTCGCAATGGAGCCTGGTGGATCGATGAAATCACCAATCCGGGCGACCGCTACGATGCCTCTTCATCGATCAACGCAGCCTACGCCATGATGGTCAACAAACTCGGGTTGAACTGGAAGGTCATCTGGGGGGTGCGATTCGAGCGTTTCAACCAAAAGCTCAATTGGACCACCACAGACGGCCGCGATTCTGTTGAAAAGGACTATCCCGACCTCCTTCCCTCTTTGAATTTGATTTACAGTTTGAGCGATGAATCGAACCTTCGCTTTGGGGCATCGCGTACCTTATCTCGTCCGGAATTCCGCGAAATTGCCCCATTCACCTTCTATGATTTCGATCTGTTCGCTGCAGTGGCGGGCAATCCCACACTTGTGCGTTCGCGCATCAGTAATTTTGACTTCCGTTATGAGCGGTTTTTTACGGGTGGACAGATGTTTTCCATGGGGGTATTCTATAAGACATTTGAAGACCCGATCGAACAAAACTTTCCGCCCGGCTTAGGTAGCGGTATTCAAAGGGGTATTTCCTGGCTGAACTCACCCACAGCCCGTACCGTAGGGACCGAATTGGTGGTGCGCAAGAATATCAATAAGAACCTCGTGGTATCCGCGAACCTGACCTTAATTAACTCGGTTATTGAGATACCTTATGCCGATTCCACACGGGGAATTTACCGCAGGCCTATGCAAGGACAAGCGCCATTCATTGCCAATGTGGTGTTGCAATACAACCAGCCCTCCACAGGTATGCAGTTCAATGTATTCTATAATCAGGTGGGTCGGCAAATTGCCTTTGTTGGCCAACCCGATTTTGAACTGGCCGACTTTTATGAGAATTCGCGCCCGATGTTGGATTTTCAGATGAATCTGCCGGTGGGCGAACGTGGAAACATCACGTTTTCTGCAGGCGACATCATCAATAGACCCCGTTTCATTTACCAAGACCTCAACGGAAATAAGAAGGTAGACAACAACCCCATCGTTTTTGGTCAGTATGAATATAAGGGTAATCAGGATGTGGTGACCCTGTTCCGCCAGCCTGGGCGCACCTTTAGCCTCGGTTTCTCGTACAAGTTGTAGCCGTTTACCGCCGAGTTGTAGCCGTTTACTGCCGAGTTGTAGCTGTTTATTGCCGACCGGGTGCTGTTTACTGCTGTATGGATGCTGTTTACTGCTGTATGGATGCTGATTACTGCCGAATGGGTGCTGTTTATTGCCGACCGGGTGCTGTTTACTGCTTTATGGATGCTGATTACTGCCGAATGGGTGCTGTTTATTGCCGACAGGGTGCTGTTTACTGCTTTATGGATGCTGATTACTGCCGAATGGGTGCTGTTTATTGCCGACAGGGTGCTGTTTATTGCTGAATGAGCGCCGGTTATTGCCGAATGGTAGCCGGTTACGAACTAGAAACAAACGGTTTTTCTATATGGTTCAAAGGATGTTTGGCCTCACCGATCACACAATCATAACTGGGCACACAATCATAACCACGCATTAACATTCGCTTAATCCCACGGGGATAGTTTTGCCGCTATTCAGATAAATCCAAAAACCCATGAAAAACCTATTAACCTCCTTCCATCGTTGGATGCTCTTGGTTGTGGTGTTGGCCTTCACGCAAATGGCGCAGGCTCAAAACACCGTCCAAGTGTCATCAGACATCACCACGAACACGACCTGGACGCGCAACAACGTCTATATCCTCAACGGATATCGGTATGTGAAAGACGGTGCCACCCTCAGCATCGAGCCAGGTACGGTGATCCGTGGCGACAAAGCCTCTAAAGGAACGCTGATCATTGCCCGCACCGGTAAGATTTTCGCGAACGGTACCGCCGCTGAGCCCATCGTATTCACATCCAACGAACCAGTAGGCAGCCGTACTTATGGCGACTGGGGTGGTGTTGTAATCTTGGGCAGTGCCCTCATCAACGTACCGGGTGGTACAGCACAAATTGAAGGTGGTTTATTGGGTCCAGA